>Ga0208106_1000034_pt1 | contig 61138 bp, 79 predicted proteins | sample CryBogCBE25Jul08_FD_184577 | JGI IMG/M metagenome (GOLD analysis project Ga0208106, IMG submission 184577) | Freshwater microbial communities from Crystal Bog, Wisconsin, USA - CBE25Jul08 (SPAdes) | ecosystem: Environmental > Aquatic > Freshwater > Lake | place: Crystal Bog, Wisconsin, USA...
TTGCATCAAAGGATAGTCGTCTGATGCAGCATTATGTCCGGCTTCTATTGCTGTCTCTCCTAGCGCGAACGGCTTTAACGCTGCCTCTAGTTCAGCAATCCGCTCATTAGCCTTCTCTATGTCAGCCAAATATTCCAATGCCAGTTCCTTTTGCTGCTCCCATAGTTCATTCGCGCATTTTAGTTCGCGCTGTAAAAGCTCAATAGCATCGGCGGCTTCATTGAGGAAATCTACATACATATTTTCGGCATGTTCTCTCAATCGTGTCATAAGGTCTGAATAGTCAGTCATTTCTTTTCCCTCAATTTATTCTTCTCTACTATCCACTCCTGGTACTCTTCATGAGTAGAATAATATGAGATCACCGCATTGAGGGCAATTAGTAATGCCTCATCATCATCGACCCGGATCGTCTCACGATAGGACTCTTTTAGTTCTTCCAAGACGATCCTATCAACGTTAATCTTTTCTATGAGATCAGCCTCTAGTTCCTCAATTCGTTTTGCTTGCGCCTCAATAGCATCAGCGGCTTCAAGCGCATCTTCTGGGTCAACCGTAGGCGCCATTTCCACACATTTCAATGTGTCTCGGGCAGCAACGCCATCACGACGCAATCGCTTCACAAGGTCTGTATAGTCACTCATTCGTCTATCTCCTCCTGCCAGTACCTACAGTAGAAATGATCGCCACAGCTGTCGATCTCGGCCTGTGGATAACCCTGTTCTACCAGCCACTTTATGACGTCGACGCCTTCTGGTATGATTTTAGGAAAACCATATCTCCATCCACCAGGAGGATCGATCATCTTTACTATCTTAGACACATCACCTCTCCATCCTGTCTAGGAGCTCGCACAGGAACTTGAACTCAGACCGGACGTCCATGCCCTCTCTGAGATCCTCGAGTCTGCCATACAGCACGGACGCGATCTCATGGAGTCTCGAGTCAGCGTCTCTAGAAAAGAACTCAGGCATCACCAGTCTCCAAAGTAGCGATCGATTGCGACAGCGGCCGCGAATATGACGGGCACGAGGAGCAGCCCCAGTACGGTCTCAGCCATGATCATTCCTCCCAGAGAGCCATGCCGAGCCAGACCAGTGACTCCTCGTCCTTTATGAGACGGCAGTCGTACTTAGCGAACTCTTCCATAAGTGTCATGTTACCACCTCGCGGTTTCGTCGATCGTACCCGGAACGATCCATATTGAGCTGGACGGGCCGGCCCAGTTCACCTTGTCTAGGGTTATATATACGACGACCCATCCGGAGTCGGCGTCGAGCGCGTTGAGATATGCCATTACTTTACCTCCTCACCGAGTCCACCAAAATCGAGCTTAGGAGCAGCACCCATAGTTACTTCACGTATCTCAGTCCAAGCATCAAACATTTCTTCGTTGAGTTTGAATGCATACTCGGCTTCTTGTGCCTGAGAGAGATACTGGTAGATACCAAGTAAGTTATCGCCTTCGTATGAGGTGCAGTGGGAAAGGGTATAAACTTTCATCACAGTCTCCATGGTGTCTCACGTCAGCCTATATTCTTATAATACCATAAGTGGAGATAAAGTACACAAAAAAGTGAATGTAAACAGGGGTTACCGATGACTATATTTTAGACAGTCTCTTGCGATTGTATACGCGCCTCGACTGCACTACCCTCTGTCTGTATACATTCTCAGACAGGGCCATGGCGTATACGTTTACCGGCCTATTCCTCTTCTTCTTCATCGTCGAACTCCGGAGCTATGTTCGCCATGTAGAAGTCCTTGACGTCGTCCTCAGACATCCAGCAGAGCAGGTCCTCTATGAGACGGCCCTTGTCGAGGACGTGATTGTCGACCATCTCGGCGATCTTGTTCGTGTACTCCCTAGGGATGCGGCTCATCGCTTGATCTCCTTCTCCATCACGTATATTAGTTGAATAAATATAATACCCATCGCGATGCGCTAACATCCATGGGCTCTAACACCTAACACAGAGGCATCAGCATGACTACTTATCATATCCACCACATCATCCCCAAGCACATGGGCGGCACTGACGACCCATCTAATCTTATCAAACTCACCATAGAAGAACACGCAGAAGCTCATAAAGAGCTATACGAGAAGCATGGCAATCACTATGATCTCATCGCATTTAAATGCATATCAGGGTTAGTAGGTATGGACGAGATCATGTCAGAGACCATAAGAGAATCCAATAGACGTAGAACCGGCTGGCGACATATAGAAGAGGCCAGGAAGAAGATGTCCGATAAGCTACGAGAGAACTGGCACAACAGACCACCAGTAACAGAAGAAGCACGTCTTAGTATGTCGGCTGCTCAGTTAGCCAGTGGTCATCGCAGACAGAAGGTAAGATGCATACAGACCGGAATAGTATACGATAGCGTTAATGAATGCGCTAATGCTCTCGGTATTACCAGACGAACTATATGCACTAAAGTCAAACCAGACGCTAGACCAACATTCAAGTGTCCGTTCACCTTCGAATATCTTTAGTCATCACGTACGTCCACTTGTCGTCGGACCACTTCTTAGACTTGACCACTCTGTAGCCGAGGTCCGACATCTCATCGAGGCGCCTGGCCACGTACCGGAACGAGCCGGAGAAGATCACCTGGTGCACGCTATTCATTTCGACTCCTCCAGAAGCTCAGGCGCCAGATCGCGGACCTCAGCGATCAGCTCCTCGTCGTCCAGCAGGTCTAGGTCCTCCTTCATGCGCATCTTAGCGAACCACACCAGCTCCTCGACCGACATGCGCTCCACCGCGTCCTCGATATAGGCGATCTGTATAACCTTGCGATCCATCCGACTCTCCTCAGCTTATATTCTTATAATACCATATCCGGCCAGAATGTACATAGGAAAGTGATTGTAAACTACACTTTTATTTTGTTAATTGTAAACAATTTACACTAGAAATATGTAATATAGGCACCGAGCCGAGACCCGATGCCTACACCGTTTACAGTCGCACTGCAGAGCCTGTTAGACGAGCGCCTTCACGTCGTCCTTCGAGAGAAACGCTGGGGCCTTGAACGAGTCGAGTTCGTTCAGCAGGTTCGGGACTGCGCTCTCATCAAAGGGCTCGTCTGAGTACCGTACCGCAGCGACCTGGCCTTTCTGGTACTTGGCGCCAACGGCCTTCAGACGAGCAAGGTTCTTAGCCTTGATGTCTGCGAGCTCCTCGACTGTCTTGTCAGTCACCTTAGGCTTATCGGTCATGAGCACCTTAGGGAACTTCTGAGGCGTGACCTTGACCTTGCCTGCCTTCTTGGGCTGCTTCATGCGAACCGCCTTGGCTACGACGAGACCGAGCTCCTTGGAGCAGCCGCGAAAGTATGCCTTGGCCTGATCCGGCGTGAACGGGCTGGACTTGAGGAAGCAGGCGCCCGTGAGCATCTGCTCGATGAAGTCTGCCTCGGTGATCGCGCTGTTGTCGCCGAGTACCTTGAGGGCGTATGCGTGCTTAGTAAACGTTGTCATATCACTGTCTCCATGTTATATTCTCATAGTACCATATTCTCGGAACTTGTCAACCCACAAAGTGCAGTTTACATACACTTTTTTCTGTTTACATAAACTGTATCAGAACGATACAAGTCCATCGGGACGGTCGAGCATCATCCAGCTCTTGACCACGTACTTTCTCCTGTAATAGGCCATGTAGCGCTGGACCGCCGACCGGCTGATCCCTGAGAACGCGACCTTGAGCGGGTGGTTGGACTGGTGGTCGTAGTACTCTATGAGCAGCTTATACGTGCCTACCTTCATTGGATCACCTCGAGCACCTGAACCATAACGACGAATACCAGCAGGCCGACCGTAACGATCGAGAGGCCGATGACGTTCTGAAGCTCTTGCGTATTCATGATCTTGTCTCCATGTTATATTCTTATATTACCATATTCTTAGAACATGTCAACCACAAAAGTGTAGTCGACAATCACTTATTTTCAGAACTTTACCGGCACGCGGTACGTACCCTTGAAGATCTGGGTGTTGGAGAAGCCGGTCTGGTGGCGCCTGTTAGAGCCCTTGTTGACAACCGTGACCGGCACCGTGCATGCAGCTATAGCCTGGGCCATGGATGATGGTACGGACTTGTTTACAAACCGAGCATTCATGTCGTTCTCCTTAGCTTATAGTCTCAATATACCATACTCTAAGAATATGTCAATAGGGAAAGTGATTGTAAACTGAAAATAATTCTGTTTACATACGTATGTATACTCCGTCCTCGTCGACGTCCTCTACCGGTATCTTGAGCCACTCAATCACCTCGATAAAGTTCTCGCATGCGATCACCAGCTGCTCGAACGAATCCCTATCATGGTCGCTCGACAGGCCGGCGACGAACTCATCATAAGACAAGCCGGCATCTACCTCTATATCTATGGCATCGACACACTCTGTCAACGTCCGGCACGCTTCCTCGAATCTGTAGTACGGCATGATAGTCTCCTAGCTTATAGTGCAGTAGGCGTATGTATACTCATCGCGCGTCCCAGTGGACGTAAATATCAAAGTGCTTTGCATGGCTACGCTTAATTGATCTCTGGTACATGCCGCGATACATGAACGCGTATGGGTTCTTCTTGCCCAGTCTCGGCCTAATAGAGACTCTGCGTCTCTCGGTACCTGGCTCTCTAATGGTGTTTGTATACGAGACAAACTCTCTCAGCTCAGCCAGTCTAGGATCCTCTAGAGAGGTGACTGTAAACCTGTAGGCTGATGATCTAGCCATGAATCAAGCTCCTATTGTGTCGTTCGTATAGACTATTATACCAAGTTCTCAGATATTGTCAACCATTATTTGTAGTTGACAGAGCACTTTGTTTATTGTATACTAGTCTATATTATCGTATGTCAACCCAAGCCAGCCCTGGAGATAGAGCATGTACTTACAGAGTGGATAGGGCCAAGTCAGAGTGGCCGTAGCGAAGAAGTCAGTGAGCGCCCTGCGTACCATCGTGCGATTCCTTATCATAATTAGATTATACCATAGAGCCCAGAGATGTCAACTGTAAACATGAATGTCAACCACACTTTGTTTTCAGAATGTAAACGGTGGTTCACAGTGATGCACGTGTTTCCAGAGTGATGTTTTTAATCCACACAGAAAATATGTACATTAGTCATACTCTATCCCCCTAGTATGGGGATTATATGGAGCAACGTAGACTAGCTCACGATAGCGTAGACGTCGTTCTTCTTAACGAGTTCATTAATATAGAATAGAGCGTTCTTAGAGTTCCCTCCCACGTGCCATTCATATAGATCTTTAGGAGTTTTACCAGTCTTATAGTCGTATATAGTTACTAGTGGACCATTATTAAACTTAATAATCCACTCACACGTTATCTTCTCTCCCTCTCCCCTATAGGATGGTTTACCTAGTAGGTGTACGAGGTCGGCGTACGTGGTCTTGATGTATCCCTGTAGAGACGTACCACATCCTGAGTTAATCTTAGTATAAGATAGATCTAGAGATATAGTCATATTATAATATCCTCTTATTATATAGACTTTACTAGAGACGCTGAGACTTTCCAGCTCGTACCGTCTTCGGCTATGATGGATAGAGTCTTTTGATTAACTCTATTAACTCTACCAGTGATTATACAGCCTGTCTTATTAGACTTAAATGATACTCTCATACCCTTGTAGAATGAGTGGGCTGAGACGCGCTGGAGGTGAGATGCCTTCGCCCTCACCCACTCGTTGACCTTTCTTAGGTCGTCTATTGAGTCGATGGTGGAGATGAGCGAGGCGAGCTTATTGAGGTCTGTCATGTCTGACTCCTTAGCGTTGATCATATTCTTAATATATCATATTCTGAGATAATGTACATAGGTAAGAGTATGTAAACTTACATTTTTATCAAAAAAATTCTGTTTACATAAACAAAAATAAATGTAGTCGACAATCATTATTCTGTGTACAATTTCTCTCTTTAATATAATATAAGAATATAACGTGGAGACAACGCGGAGACGAACATGGAACATTTAATCTGGGAGATACCCACGCTTAGCTTCCTCGACGAGGTCGCTGAGCTGGCTCATCGTCGAGTGAGGAACATGGACGAGACCGACGCGAAGAAGCTGGGGCTCGACATACGCGCCGGCTACAGGCTCTGGGTGGACGAGGAGTGCGTGGTCATACACAAGAGCCACGATCGCTCCCTCCAGTACTACGGGGGATTTGAGTACGTGGACTCTGAGTTTCGCGTCGAATGCGGCGACTACGTCTTCTACACTCGCGACGGCTCACGCGTGGAGGACGCTATAGATAAGTACTATGGTGTGGAGAAGAAAGAAGAAGAGGAAGAGGAGGAATAATATGGAGAGCGTAGACATCCAGCTCCAACAGGTCGCGTCTAAGAACTGGACGACGATGGGGAGAGTCGCGAATATTGGTTATAATGTTCAACATGCTCTTGACCAGCTTAAGAAGAGATTTCCTAACCAGGCCGTGCGTGCGATGCTCAACGGCGCTCTTATTAATATGATCCCATGACGTACAAACTGCAGGTTGGTCGCGAGGGCTCAGATGGTCGATGGGAGTGGAGAGATGTCTCTCCCTCTCACGATGAGCCGTACACGTTTGAGAGCTACGACGAGGCGTACAACTTCTTAGACTGGCTCTATCCAACTCAAGTGTACGACAAGGACGTGAGGATTGTAAACGTCGATGGCGAATGATCTGTTTACATAAACAAAAATATTTTAAGTTTACAATCATTATTTTATGTACATCTGGTCTAGATATGGTAATATAAGAATATAAGCTAACGAGGAGTCAATCATGCCACGTGGTGTATATGAGCGCAAGTCTTCCACTAAGTCATACGACAAGTTGGTCGACGTCAAAGTAAAGTACGACCACCTCACGAATGAGACTGACGCTGAGATCGAGGCCCGCCTCTCTGAGCGCTTTGAGATCCTTGATGTACTTGCCGAGGCATGCACATGTGGTAACTCACGAGCCCTGATCGTCTCTGGTCCTGCTGGTCTTGGTAAGTCGTACACAGTTGAAGAGCGTCTGTCGACCTGGGATCCATCGGGCGATAACTACACGATCGTCAAAGGATATGTTCGTGCTACCGGCCTTGTCAAGCTGCTTAACCAGTACAAGGACGAGGGTAAGGTCATCGTGTTTGATGATGCCGATGCTATTTTCTTTGACGATGTATCGCTCAATCTTCTTAAAGCCGTGTGCGACACCACTGAGCGTCGCGTCGTGTCGTGGATGTCAGAGGGTAAGCTGGTCGACGATGAGACCGGCATGCTGGTCCCACGTACCTTTGAGTTCAAGGGCACGATCATCTTTATCTCCAACTATGACTTTGATGCCATGATCGACAAGGGTCACAAGCTGGCCCCGCACCTGCAGGCGTTGGTCTCTCGCGCTCACTACATCGACCTCGCCATGAAGTCTCGTCGCGACTACATCATCCGCATCAAGCAGGTGATCAAGCAGGGTCTCCTCGATGATCTCTCTGTCGCTGAGCGCTCCGACGTTATGTCGTTCATCGACAAGAACTCTGAGTCTCTTCGCGAGCTGTCGCTCCGCATGGCTCTCAAGCTCGGCGCTCTTCGCCGTCAGGGCTCCAACTGGGAAAGGATAGCGCGTATTACGTGCTGCAAGTAAGTTGGTCGAGGATAGTTGGTCATGAAGAAAAAGAAGACATGTGAGTCGTGTATCTATTGGGATCGCTCTTCGTGGGTGCGTCTCGATGAGCACGACACCAACTCCTGTCGGCGCTATCCACCGACGCGCGTCAACTCAGAAGAGTCAGAGTTTCCTGCCACATACTCCAACGACTGGTGTGGAGAATATGAGAGGGAAGATAAGAGATGAGACTGAAAGTGAGGATCGCAAATGTACTCTACCCTATACGCGACCGCTACTCTCCTTCTTGCATTATTAGTCCTCATAGTGACTACACTGGGAATATTATTCCTAGGTTCCCTTGGCTGGATGATAGTTGGTTTTGTCTAAGAGAGGATAACGGAGATGTTAGAATACTATTCAAGGATAATATCGTCTGTGGCTGGCGTGTCGCCGCTGCACGAAATGTCGATGATGATCGAAAGTACGTATGTATCCCTGGAAAGAACGGCAAGCAGTATACAGTCTCCATGTCTGGTACTGGCTCTCTTTCCTGTGACTGTACTGGTTTCGGGTGTCGTCGCACTTGTTCTCATGTCAAAGAAGTAATGGAGGCTGCGTAATGATTTCAGTTGGTTGGGAAATAATCTGTATGATCTTTATAGCCATGTCTGGCTACTTCGCTTTTGTCGGTAACATGGTGATGGCGGAGTACGATATGCTCTTCGCTATCCTGTGCGTACTACTGAGCATTGGTGCTAAGTTAGACAAGCGTTAATAAATATGAGAAGCTCAACGATGGAGGATGCTATGCGGTATCACAAGTCTATTCGAGTATCTTATTCTGTTAAGAACGACGATGGTTTTATCGTCGAGCGTCGTCATAAGTTTCCTACGATGAACGACGCTATCATATTCCTCCATCTACTAAAGCAGGATCGCCTAGTTGGTAAGCCGGTATTGGAGACTAAGTGATGGTGAGACGCTACAATATGTCACTAAACGCATGGGAAGTTGGTTATTGGATCAACAACACCACTTTTAAAGTAGTGAGACTAGTGAGGGTATAATGACCGCTGAGATTATAGCTTTTCCTGTTAAGAAGCCGTTAAACACATCCACCATCGACGATCCATTACCAGAAGACTGGCCCTACGTCATCGACGGGGTGAAGGTCAAACCACCTAAGAGTGGTAGAGATTATCTTGATCTGTGTAAGCAATATTTACCAGATCCAGAAGATTATCTTTATATTCTCGGAGCGATCATGGACCGTGACGTGTATTACGGACTCGAGAGTCAATTTCAAAATCTTGTTGATAATTACTGGTATTATAGGACTCTAGAAGAGTATAAGTAATTATTTAACAAAAGTCAGGAGTTAATATGTTAGTAGGAGATAAATTAAACTATCCAGCAGCTAATGAGGCTTATTGCTTAATTGGAGCATATCTTAGAGAAGAGAAGATCGGCGCTAAGTATAATAAAGAAGACTTAAAAGAGTTTCTTACTTTCTTGGCTGAGATACTAAAGCACCCAGAGAACTTCGTGGGTGTAGATCGTAATAAGAAAGACTTGACAGAGGAGTGATACATGGGCGAATGGCAGTACACTAATCAATTCTTTGAAGAGGGTAGAGAGCACTATCTAGAAGGTGGTGCTGTTAGGGATTGCCCTTACAACTATCTATCAGTGGATCAGACCAATGATAAGCTGGTCCAGACAGAGCTCTATCGTCAGAACGAGTGGATCTCTGGCTTTAAATGCGCTCATACCGCCTACGCTAACACTCTAAGATCAGCATAAAAGAGTTTACTTTTTGATTTGATATGATATAATAATCTTATAGTCAAACAACAAAGGAAACTATATTATGGCACATGAAATTGAGTTCGTAAATGGCGTGGCTCAGATGGCTTACGCAGGTGATGTTCCATGGCATGGATTAGGCAAACAGGTATCTCCTGATCTTACTCCACTCCAGATGCTCGATGAGGCTGGTCTCAACTGGACCGTCGAGAAATCTCCGACGTTTGCTCTCGTTAAAGAAGAGTTGGTAGAGCTTTCTCGTGCGGCTCTTGTTCGCTCATCAGACTCTAAGATCCTTGACATCGTGTCTGACGACTGGAACCCAGTGCAGAACCTCGAAGCCTTTGAGTTCTTTAACGACTTCATTGCTGCTGGTGAAATGCAGATGCACACGGCTGGTTCACTCAAAAATGGCCAGATCGTCTGGGCTCTTGCTAAGGTGAATGACTCATTTGAGCTGTTCAAGGGAGATAAGATCGACTCCTATCTACTTTTCTCTAACTTCCATAAGTACGGGTTCTCCACCGACGTACGCTTCACCCCGATCCGCGTGGTGTGTAACAATACACTGTCGCTATCACTGAGTTCTTCGGTAGAGAGAATGGCTAAGATCTCTCATCGCAAGCAATTTGATGCCGACAATGTCAAGATCATGCTCGGTGTCGCTAAGGATAAGCTGGCTCAGTACAAAGAGATGGCTCAGTTCCTTGGTGAGAAGATGTATAAGGAGGAGTCACTCGTCGAGTACTTCCAGCGTCTGTTCCCTGTTGGTGGTTCAAATGAGAATAAGAAAGATCTTTCTCGTAACGCTTCACGTGCACTATCAATTGTTCATGAGCAGCCCGGAGCTGAGTACGCTGAGGGTTCTTGGTGGCAGGCTTATAATTCAGTCACCTACCTCACAGACCATCTTGTTGGTCGCTCAGCAGATACTCGTCTGACCTCTGCTTGGTATGGTACTAATAAGAACCTCAAGACGAAGGCTCTCGAGCTGGCAGTCGAATACGCAGAAACTGCTTAATAACAGGAGTATATATTATGAAAGTTCAAGTTATATTTGATATAGAATCCAGTCAAGTAGAGAGAGTCACGGATTTCGTGGCTTCTCTCAATAATAAAGAGAAACCAAAATTAAAGAGATCTAAGTTTCCACGTGGATACTTAAAGAAAAACTTTATTGAGAAGATTATTGATTGGCCTCGTTCTACAATAACTACAAAAGAATGTGAAGATATTGTTAAGAAACTTGGTGGATCTAAGTTTACAGGCTATTGCTATATCAAAGGTATGTCAAGCGTTGGATTTGTAGAAGAGTTAGATAAGTATGAGCTCTATAGACTACCAGAGAAAAATAATCGTGAATTCTTACGTACTTATAATTCAGCTAAAGGAAGTCTTTGATTGACACCATCGCTTCGATGGTGTATAATTATAATAACAATTGGAGATAATGATGGCTCGTCGTCCTAACTTAATCAAAAGTAAACCTAAAGTTACTCGTACCACTAAGACCGAGCAACAGGTGATCAATGGTAAGTATCTGGGCGACGAGCCAGTGATGGTTGGTGAGATCAATGTAGCACGCGCTCTGACTTGGTACAATTATATGTGTAACTATTCAGATGCTCGTGATTACATCAAGGAGTACTTTAAGAACACTGGCAAGCCTGAGCTCGCTAAGAAACTCTCTCGTATATCAGACACAGATATACCAATGACGGCTGCTTGGCTCTGTCGTATGATTAATCGTGGTTATCAACCTGCTGGTACCACGATGCAATTTATTGGTAGTAATTTTACCACAATGTGGTCTAAAGTTAAAGAAGAGATTAAAGAAGAGAAGAATGATAAGCCGGTAGTATCTATTCAAGATCGTATGAGAGAAAAGACGCATGATATACTCGGTGAGATCGAGGGAATGATTGATGATTATATACATGAAAATCAAGAGTTCTCTCTATACAATTGGCTTCAGAGTAATAGCATACCAGCTACATACTCTACATCTATCATTGCTAAATTGGCACCAGTTCTTGATGAGCTAATTGAGGCATACGAGGGTAAGGATGAGCAACTCAAAGAGGGATATAAACATCTTAAAAAGAGCGATATACAAAAACTTGTTAAGTTCTACTCTACTATGTGCGATGATGCCGAAAAATATGCCGGAGTGGCGAAGAGAACTCGCGCGCCTAGAAAACCAAGAGTTCAGTCGGTCGAGAAGAAACTTAAATCGTTCAAATATCAGAAAGAAGACAACACGTTCAAGATTGCGTCGGTTAATCCTGAGAAAATCATTGGCGCACAAGAATTATGGACGTTCAATACAAAGTATAAGACGATCTCGGTATTTCGTGCGCTTGATCGAGGAGGTCTTGATGTTAAGGGGGCTTCGATTATTAAATTCGATGAAGCATCGTCCTTTACCCTGCGAACTGGTCGCAAGCCGGAAGAAGTGGTCAAGAAAGTCTTGGATGGCGGAAAAATTATTCTTAGAAAACTCGATCAAGAACTCAAACACAATGCGGCGATACAGTCGCGCATTAATGAAAGCACAATATTACTAAGGATCATTTAGTGGGTTTAAAGAATATAAACTTATGGTTTGATCCTGTTTTAACTATCGTTGTTTCAGATAGTAATTGGAAACTTATTGGAACAGCAACACGAGGTTTATACGTATCCGGACCATCTCAAATAGTTTATATAGATGATCCGGATTATCCTGTAACACCAGGAACTCCTAAAAGAATTAAACGCGCTTGGTGTATTACTAAATCAGAAGTAACTTACCATGATGACGATCATTATAATTATGGTGAGATGAAAACTAAAATATTGGTAGATAAGAATGCTATGCAGAAAAATTATTGGCCAAACGGTATATATATTGGATCAAATCCAATATGCTATGTTACCACTAATGATAATACAGAAAAATGTAAAGCAATAGATATATTAGGACCATGTCTATATGTATGTAAAGAAGAGAATAAGAAAGAAAATAAAAGATCATTATGGATAGAAACAAATAGCGAATTAAAACTATTTAAAGATGAAACAGAACAACTAAGGATGGTGTGATGAATAGAAAACTTCTAGACGTATTGCTAAATGTAATGACCTTCTTATCGATCGTATTCTTATCTATTATTATATATGCTGCTTATGAAGAGCAACAACATAAAGAATCTTTTGATAACATGTGTTTGGACGCAGGAGGCATACCTCTAAAATATACGTACCATTATGATCGTAGACAAAATAAGATAGAATATACATGTCTCAGCGTCAATGCTGTGATTGATGTAGAATAGGAGAGAACATGACTAAAGTTTTATATATCTATGGCATTCTTGTTGGTGCCATGCTTGGTCTAACATATGCAGGTGCACAAGAGGCGAAGCCAGAGTATAAGTGCTATCCTAATAAAGAGTTCATGAAGTATATCGAGGATAATCACCTTGTCACTGTCTATGGTGGTGAGACAACAGCTGGCAGACGACAGGAGCTCATGATCTCTAATGATCGTCGTGCAATAACTGTTGAGTATGATAAGACAAAGGATGGGAATGCTCTTGTAGCTGAGAAGTACTGTGTCACCGGTGTAGTCCACGATGTAACATTCAATGACTCTGCTATTGAGTTCTTATCAAAGCTTTTAGATAAAGTAAGAGGACAGAAAGTATGAAATATTTTTTACTAATTACGGTGTTATCCTTTTGTAGCTTGGCTAGCTGTCAATCTGCAAAGTACGCAGAGTGTGCTATACGGGACAACACTTCGAACCCATGCAACTGGTAGCATCTTACCGGATGAAGAGGTGATAGACAATTATAAATAGAGATTGCCAAGGTCGTTGAGAGGAACGACATAGACGTAAGAGACGGGGGTTCAAATCCCCCCACCTCCACCATAAACACTCAAAAGTCCATTTATGCTAAAAAGAGTGCTTATGATGGGGGTGATACTGGGAATCGATCTGCGTAGTAAGGGTTCAAGGAGACCAAAGGCAAATAACAGGTGCTAACGATAACTTCGCACCATTTGATATTGCTCTAGCAGCATAATCATTGGGTCCGCCAGAACCTAGAAACAGAATCTGGCAATTCTTTAGGAGAAGTTAAATGGCTAAGAAGTTGAGTAAGACTCAGCGTCTCATCATGAAGTTCTATAAGGCTATCATCGACAAAGACGCTAAGAAAGAGAGAAAGCTCTGGCTCAAGATCGTGAAGAAGAGCTTCAAGGGTAAAGACACTCACGCTATCAAATAAGTTTACAAGACCAGCGGAACGTGATATTATATGTATAATGGTTCCATGGTGAAAGGGATATCATAGGGGTCTTCTAAACCTTAGGTCCAGGTTCGAATCCTGGTGGAATCGCCACTTTATGGAGTATTATAATGATTGTCTATTGGTCCGCATTTACTGACGTATTTAATGATTCTCTTGATACGTTCTCTACATCAAACTGCTGCGCTGAACCAGAGAATATCTTTGAACGTATATGTGATATGAAGTTTATTGGTGAGCAGACTAAAATTAAATATTGTCCTGCAGTTAAAGACTCAACAAAGAATACGTATGCTCTTAAGTTCCCATTCGACTATGAATTCTCTTTAGATAGAGAGAATGATAAAGCTGGATCTTTATTATATGATCAAAAGTTCTTTGATAGTTATTTACATTTAAGAAGTATTCCAGATGGAATGATCACCGCAAAGGTGAGATATATTATGTTCTGTGAAGAGTCACTCGAGATTATGACTAGTGGACCTTATTTTAGTAATAATGAATTCACTAAATCAGCAAGACTTATTCCTGGTAAGTTTAACATTGGTAAATGGTTTAGACCTATTGAATGCGCAATGCTTGTTGATTCATCTATTAATAATGTAAAATTAAACAAGGATGACGATTATTGCTATGTAACGTTTCTTACAGACGAGAATATTACGCTAAAGAAGTTTGAACTCAACACCAAGTTGGCTAAGCTGATGTCAGAAAATGTCTTACTCAAAGACTTTATTGGTATCAAGTATAGTCGCATGCCGTACTGGTACAAGTTTTTTAGAGAGTCTAAACAGCGAAGCACTATTCTAAGAGAGATCAAGAACAATCTTATGGAGGACTGAGTGAAGAAGTTACTACTCGCGGCTCTTATGTTTACCACACCGGCTCTTGCAGACATAGAGCTGGTAGTCAGCAAGAGACATCAATCGATGGAGGTGTATCAGAATGGTGAGCTGATCGACGTGATGCCGGTGTCTACGGCTCGAAAGGGTTACTACACTCCTGTTGGAACCTACTATCCATACTCACTTCAACGTATGCACTACTCAAAGAAGTACGACAATGCGCCAATGCCAAATTCGATCTTTTTTAACGGCGGCTACGCTATTCACGCTACTCCTCGTGTCAATAACCTGGGTCGTCCAGCAAGTCACGGATGTGTCAGAGTCTCCCCATCAGACTCGGCGACTCTTTTTGAACTAGTAAGACAGAATATCAACGAGACAAAAATCACTATCAAATAGGAGTGTACAATGGGCAAATACGACCACTTTTTCTGGAACAGCGGGTTGATGAACTGGTTCGCCGGTAGGGTATCATCTCTCAACGCTTGGCTCTGGAGAAAACAATATGGACCGAAATAAGAGTATTATTCCTTCAATGGGATACAACATGAGATTTTGTTTTGAGTACGAGCTTGGTCTTCTTAAATTTGAGAAGGACGATGAAAAGAGAAAGATCATCGAAGACTATTTAAGAACCAGAGTCAAGGAATTGAGAGAGAAGTTTAGATGAATGAGTCCTTTGCTAATGAGATAGAAGACTTGGTATGGATGAAGGACATATCCTATACCGAGAGTGTGGTGCTCTGGTGTGAGCAGCATAGATACGAGGTGGAGGCTGCAGCTCTACTAATCAAGAAGGATCCTGTTCTTAGAGCAAAGATTCGTGGAGAAGCTGAATTAGTTAATCTTCTTAAGACTAAAAAGGGAAATAGCCTACCTTTATAAATATACCGAGCCCAGCATTTGGAGGAGGTGTCAAATGTTCATCAAGATAGTGGGTAAACCTAAGAAAGATTTATCTAACTATATTGTGAAAAAAGCTGCTAGATTCTACGGAGAGTATCTTCTTGGTAAGAAATTAGCCAACAACATAGATCTTACAATCGAGTTTATCTCTTTTGATAGAGGATCTAACGAGTACGCTTTTTGCGACTGGACTGACGACAACCACAAGGCTAGAGACTTTCTAATAACGATCGACTCTAAGCTTCCAAAGAAAGAAATACTTCTCGCGCTGGCCCACGAGATGGTCCACCTGAAGCAGTACGCTAAGGGTGAGCTTAAGGATATATTTCGGCCGGCGAGAATGGTAAAATGGCTCGGTGAGAAATACGACTCAGACAACATGGACTACTGGGAACAACCTTGGGAGATCGAGGCTTACGGCCGTGAGAAGGGTCTGTTCATTAAATTTATGGGTATATTGAAAGAGGACGATGACGCCATATGAATGCTACAACGAATATCTCGCTCTTAAGAACCACTTCACAAAACCAGAATACGACTACATAAAGTACCAAGGTAAGCTTAGAACTAAAGTCGATACGTTCCAAAAGAGAAAGGATCGTATCTTCTTTGAGAAGCTGGCCAAGCACGAAGACGTACACAACTTCCTCATATCTAACTTTGTAGAGAACAGTAAGTCTTGGATTAGAGACCTAGCGTACTCTCCAAGCTCTGAGAAGATATATCAAGAGTGGAAGAAAAGAAACCAGTCTCTCAGCTACATCTTTAAGAACGAGGTGATGGGAATGCTAACTCCATTTAACTCGAACTTCGTCCATAAAGATGGAGAGCACCCACACTTTCTTCGCAGCTACCTAAGTGGGAATCTGTCTATCGAGACGTTCTGCATCATGCTCGAGTTGACTAGGTCTAAAGAGTACTGGGACAAGAAGATGCAGTACGATCCAGTGTGGGATGAGATAAGTATGAGAGTAAAAAAGTATACGCCGTTTATTAAGTATGACAAGGAGAAGTTTAAAAAGATAGTGGTTGACATTTATGGTAAAGAGTAGTATAATAAATAATAATGGCGATACAGATGCCATTTATACATAGCACATACAACGCATATACAAGGAGATACATATGTCCAATTTTGCAAAGCTTAAGTCAGCATCAGGTAACAAGTCACTATCCGCTCTCACTGAAGAGCTCAACAAGATTTCCAATCAAGAAGGTGCTAAGAAGGCGGGCGACGATCGCTTCTGGTCACCGACTGTAGATAAGGCTGGTAATGGTTATGCCGTTATTCGTTTTCTCCCTGCTCCCCCTAATGAGGATGTACCTTTTGTACGAGTCTTTGATCATGGCTTTCAAGGCCCAGGCGGATGGTACATCGAAAACTCACTGACGTCTATCGGTAAGCAGGATCCAGTATCTGAGTATAACTCAAAGCTCTGGAACTCTACGACTGACGACAATTCAGAAGAGCGCAAGCAGGCTCGTAAGCAGAAGCGTCGTCTTCACTTCATCTCAAACATCTATGTCGTTCAGGATCAGGCCAACCCAGATAATGAGGGTAAGGTATTCCTCTACAAGTACGGCAAGAAGATCTTCGACAAGCTCAAGGAAGCTATGGAACCTCAGTTCGCTGATGAAGAGGCGATGAACCCGTTTGATCTCTGGGCTGGTGCGAACTTCAAGCTTAAGATTCGTCAGGTAGAAGGCTATCGCAACTACGATAAGTCTGAGTTCGACAAGGTCAGCGCGCTGCTCAAGGACGACGAGAAGCTTGAGAAGGTCTGGGAGTCTGAGCACTCACTTCAAGACTTCTTGAAGCCTGAAAACTTTAAGACATATGAAGAGCTGAAGGCCAAGCTCGTTAAGGTACTATCTGGTGACGCTACGGCTAAAGTAAAGAAGGCTGAAGAGGAAGAAGTGCCGTGGGCGCGCGAGGAGTCTGCTCCGTCGTTTAAGGCGACTCACGCTCCTAAGTACTCAGGTAGCGATGACGAAGACGATGAGTCTTTGGAATTCTTTAAGTCACTAGCCGGCTAATACTAGGAGGGCTTCGGCCCTCCTTTTTATTTGTGCGGACCTTCTTTAGCTCCAGATCCAAATATAGTCTTAAGCAGGTCAGCCCATGGGACTGTAGCCGACATGGCCATGTTACCGACTCCAGATACTTCAGGAGGCAGCCCCTGTGCGCTCTGACTCTGCGATGGAAATCTTTGACTACCCTGCGCGCCATCCTGTCCATTGACTGCAGAATTCAAACCACCCATTATTGACTGGTCTGCAAACGCAGGTATTAAAGAAGATGCTGGTCTACTCGGCATTCCCTGCGGTAGTCCATTGCTTTCATCAAAGATACTTCCAAGAAGATTACCAATAAGCGGCATTGCCATTCCAAGCATACCACCAATTCCTCCCATGCCTCCCATTCCACCAATCATTCCCATTATATTACCTAAACCTCCCATCATAGGCATACCCATCGATGGTGTCATCGGCTGTTGAGAAACAGGTTGTGCATTTTGTGATGTATTAGTTGTATCAGGTGGACCTATGTTTGGTAAAGGAGCATTAGAAGCTTCTTTATATTTTGTACCCATTAATTGTATATGAGGAGGATCTCCTGGGACTGGCCTGTTTAATCCGTATTTAGCAAGTATACCCATCCTGTCCATTTCGTTTGCTTGTGCAGAATTGATATCAATTGCTAAACCCTTTTCATGCAAACTTGTTCCTGGTCTTGCTACAGGATTTGGATTGTTTTTTCTATTGTCCCATAATTTTTGCTGTTCTTCATAAGTTCTAAGCCCAGAATTGACTTTAACATCTTTATGTGTTTTTTGTTTATATTCTGCTGCAGCTTGTTCAAACGCAGAAACAAGTGCGCTATTTACTCCTTCTAAATTACCTGAATATGCTTTTTCTCCAGCAGTACTAGTTTTTGTTTGTGAATTTGCATCACGTCCCTCGTTTGGTGACACTACTTTAGAAGAAGAAGATGCAACTTGAGTTGCATCCGGCGCTTTATATTTTGGGTTTGGTACTTCTTGCATACCAGTCCAACCAGCGCCTTTTACAAATTTCTTTATAGTACGTGGTTCTGTAGATTCTTGAGTGTTTTGTTTTGTCGAAGAACTTTGGCCTATAGTATTTTTATAAACGTCATCAATTGGTGTATTGTTCATTAGAACATCTTTTTTACCACCACTTTCTTTCCATCCTTCTGCTCTTTCAAAACTAGCTGCAGCGTATGCTCCTTCTTGAGCGTTTTTGGCTGTTCTAAATCTTTCTCCTGCTGGTTTTTCTGTTGTTTGTGTTTCCTTAACATACCAAGCCAATTGCTCTTCAAAAGAAGCATTGGCCATTTCACGACCTCTTCTATTAACTCCCCACTGCGCTATACCCCAGTGACCACCACCTATGTTATTCGAATCTCCTGGACCTTTTGGCGCTTCTTTTGTCATTCTTGCGACAGCCGCAGCAGCTCCATATTCTGTAAATCCACCATTTTTAATTAAATAATCTACAGCTTGTTTCTGTTTCTCTGAAGTCCACCAACCATTTTTAGGAACTTCGCCTCCACTAGAAAATTGTTCATTAGAAGAATTATAACCACCTTTATTAGGATCTTTATTGTAAGGATTTTCATATCCTTTTTTCTTTTGCTCTTCGGTTAATTCATCTCCATGATATCTTTGTTCACCAATTCTTTTAGCTTGTTGTTTATTTTGTAGCTCTTTAATGCTTTCAGATACTTCAGCTTTATTTGGTGTTAGATTATGTGACTGTTCAAATTCTTTTTTGCTCTTACCACCAAGCATCTCAGGGATTCCAGTACCATACCAAGATCTAATCATCTCAGTTAATTCTGGAAAGTTTTCCTGAGTAAAACCTATACTCTTTTTAGCTGTAGCGACAGCATCGCCAATTTTTTGACCTGTTTCGCTATTAGTAAAATCTTTTATAAGCTCATTGAGTTTTATACCGGCAAACAGACCGGCGCCTGCCGATCCTAACTGTAGAGCCGTCTTATTAAATACGCTTAACAGTATACTCTCTAACTTACTCTGCAGTCCACTAGCTAATTCACTGCCATGACCTTCAGCCTTCCCGCCATCATTGCTTATATGATCATCGATGTCCTGCAACACCTCAAGCATCTGATCGTCTTCTCTACGAGTCAAATTGTTGAGTTTTTGAAGTTCAGATACCATTTTTCTTTGAATACCAAGAGACTCTGTCAAGACCTGCATCGTCTTAGACATGGTACCATCGACCTTGTTAATGGTCTTATCTAGTCTCTTTAGAGTCCTATCAAGGTTAGTCATATAGGTCTTCTGATCTCTAACTACGTTGCTGAGATCTTTTACACCCTTGATGGAAGATGGATCGTATTCGGAAGCTGCTTTTCTAAAATCGCTATCGACAGGATTTTCCTGTAATTGTTTTTCATACGCCGCCTTTAATATAGGATTGGCGGCTATATCTCTTACAGGTATATTTCTTTGCTTTGCCATTTACTACCTATTCTGTGCGTTGTTTTGCGCTTCTTCTTGTTGTTTGATGTAAGTGACTAACATATCCACATAGATATCACGCTCAAATGGCATTAAGTTTTCAACGTCGCTAATCGAATATTTATGGTGTTGCGCTAAACTGAACACGGTAGCAAAATAGTTATGCAGCGTATTGTGGTTTAGCGCAAGGTAAAAAAATCATTGAGAGAATTAAGCTCTATCTTCCTGTCGTTTCCTAGCGAGTTTTTATACTCTATTACGTATTTAAGCTTTGGAAGGTTGAGAAGAAACTCTCTAATTTTATCAAAGGTCTTAACGTCTAAGTTTTCTAGAAACTCTCTAATCTCTTTTAAAGAATAGTCTTTTGCCTCAAATACGTTTTCGTTCTCGTAGATTTTATCTACGCACCTGACGATAAGCTCAAACAGATAGTCTTTTTCTGAGTTGATGAATTCTTTATCGTCATATAGACTGGCAGATGGGTACTTGAGGATGATGCCGGACTTGTCAGTGACTACTACTTTATTATCGAACTCTTTAGGAAAGTCTACTTCTACTTTATTGAGATCGATGTCGAAATCGTAGTTCTTTTCGTCCTCATAGTCTTTGTACGTCACCTTGACTACGTTGTCCACCGACATAGCGCGAAGTCTTAAAAAGATATATTCTAAATCGAATATCGCTAGTCTATCGGCGTCAAACTTAATATCAATCGAACAGTTATTAACTACCTGCTTAATTGCCTGCAGGATATCAGATGGTGTCTGACTCTCTTTTGCCATCAACAACAGCTTCTCTTCTTTAACCAAGAATGGTCTAAATTTAAAAGACTTATTAAGAGAAGGTATTTTAACGTCATTGATAGGATAACTAATCTTCGGTAAACTTGACATTATAAATCTCCATTATGTTTTCAATTAAAACGTATTAGGTTTTGCAGAAGGTGTAGTTGGATTAGTAGATGAAATCGTCGGTGAGATAATCTTTGGTCTCGGTGGTATGTTAGAAGATAGAGCGTTCATACCGGCGCCATCGACTGTGAATTCCTTGAAGGTGAATCCGACAGTCACTCTCAGCAGGTTATTATTATCTGCCCAGTTCAACTGCACGTCATTAAATGATATAGGAAATGCGTCATACATGTTAATTGTCTGAATCTCATTTCCAAAATTATCAAAAATTATAACTGAAATCTCTGTAGCGTAGTTCTCTTTATACTCTACCTGATAGTCCGGCATGGTGTTGAAGTTACCACCACCGGTAAAACTATCGTTGCCTGCGAATCCAAATATGCTTCTAATCCATAGATACCAGAAATTCCAGATCGTACCACGACCGTCTGATATAAATGAGATGACATTGTCGGTGTATGAAGCCGAGTATGGCATCTGCTGCTGCGTGCCGATACCATAGCGATATACCTGATCGCTGTTCAAGGTGATACCAGGCGCCTTTACAGCTTCAGCTCTAAAAGTTAATAGCTTACCAACATCTCCCTCGCCTTGACCAACTACATGCTGACTTATTGACGGTGGAACAGGAATTATTACCTTAAACTTATTAGTTTGAAGGTATGAGTTTTTCTCTATGCTTGATTTAAAATTATCTATGTTAAACATATGTTTTTCTTATCGAATCCCTATAGATTTGTGTGGTATCGACACCAATATCAGAACCACCGGGTGTAGTTTTAAGAAACTTCTGAGTTGGGAGCATCAAAGCAATATTCCACTCATCTGGCGCAATATATAAAAAATTTGATCTAACATGATTAAATAGATACTTCTTATAACAAGCTTTAAATAGTACGAATTTAGAAGATGACTTTAATACCTGATAAGATATCTTAAGTTTAGTTGTTTTATCCTGTTTGTTGTTATTTATTATGGTATATAAAGCGTCCATCAACTTTGCTCTAGCTAATGGTGGTAGATAGTGAAGATTGATGCCTGAAAAACCATCAGCGTGGTAGTCCACTGGAAATATTAAAGGATATCTGTCGTAGTACGGGAGATCCGCTTTTGTCTTTGGATCGTAAGTGAACATGTACATCTTACCGACAGACGTCTCTGATAGTTTTACTATTCTTTTGAACGGGTCTTTAGTATCAGTTATTAAGTCTTTTGTATTTACCTGCTTCACACCTAGAGCCATCTTTCGGAACCAGTCAACAGAGTTCTTCTCATCTGACTGAATTTTTACACTAGATTGTTTAAGTAGATTTTGAAATACTATTGACGGCATTTATCTTCCAGTTGTTAAATTCATGATATTTATATTAGAATTTTATACCTAGTTCGTGCTCGGTCATGATAACAAACTTCCACTTTCTATCAGCACAGTACTCTTCCGCCGCTTTCCATTTTGCTTGATTTTTTCCCCAAGTGACTACCTCATTTATGTATCTTCTTGTTGGTTTGCTTACTACTTCTGGTGGCTTGGTCTGATTAAATGGTTTAACTTCAATGAGTATCACATCGCCACTCGCATTCTTTACCCAAAAATCAGGAAAATATCGATGTCGTTTACCATCAATTGGAGAAATATAAGGTATTATAATTTCTTCAGAAGACCACTGCACGACCTGTGGATCGTCGTCAAGTCTAGACATTAGTTTCAATTCCCATCTAGAACGATAAATGATGTTAGTGGGATTTCCTTTATACTTCTGTGGATTCTTTGGTTTAAATTTACCCTTGTAGGTGGCCATATTAACTCTCAAACTTGATATAAATAAAATATAAAAAATATTTATTAAAGGACTATTATGGCAGCACCAACAGCACCATCTATCGGCGGGGGTGGAACACAATTCCCTAGCGATTTAACTGATGGTTCAAAATCCTTTTATACTTCATTTTCTTTTTACGACTATAACAGAGGTGGATCCGGAGCTTCTCTGCAATTTGCCGGCGGCTCTTCGGTCATACTTCCAATGCCAGATAAAATAAATGATCATCCTACTGTAGACTGGCAGCAAGAAAATCTATGGGACGCCGCATCTACTCTATCTAGTGGTATTCTTTCTGGTTCGGTATCAGGCGCATTGGCTTCTGCAGAAGCTATAGCAAAAGCAGGAAATGTAGGATTAGGTTATATTGGTGGACAGACCATCAATCCATTTCTAGTCATGTTGTTTAAAGCTCCACAGTTTAAACACTTTTCTTTTACTTGGAATCTAGCTCCAAGAACGCAAGATGAAACTAGAGACTTACAGGATATACTACAGACTTTTAGAAAAAATATGATGCCTAGCGCAGGACAAAACCTTTTTGGTATTAACGCTACGCTAAAATATCCAAAAATAGTAGTGCCGCAGTTTCATCCTGATGATTATCTATTTCAGATGAAGCCTTGCGCTATAAATTCTGTTCAATACGACTATAACCCAGGTGGTAATCCATCTTTCTTTAAGAACACCGGCGGCCCAACTCAAGTAAGAATGACAGTCAATCTAACAGAAATCGAATACTGGTTACAAGAAGATTTAAGATAGGATAGTATATGTCAGAAAGATATTTTGATAAGTTTCCAATTATTACTTATGCAAATAATCAAGCAAGAGACATCACCGAGCGTGTAGTCTTTACTGACAATACTTTAAAGAATCCTTATGTGTTTTATCCATATACTATTGAGACTTATGAGAGACCAGATCAGTTCGCTAACAGATACTATGACGATTCATTTTATAGTTGGCTCTTATACCTATCTAATAGCGTCGTAGATCCATACTATGAGTGGTATCTGCAAGAAGAAGAGTTGAGTGAGCTAATTCAAAAGAAATACGGTTCATATGAATTAGCTCAAGTTAAGGTAAAATATTATAAAAATAATTGGTTCAGCGCAAATGCTATATCTATTAGTGAATACGATGCCCTACCACCAACCCTATTTAAGTATTGGGAACCACAGTACGGCACTATGAACAACGTCATAGGTTATCAGAGAAAAAAAGATGATACTGAAATAAACACTAATAACATAGTCGCCTATCCAGTAAGTAATACAGACTTTATGACGGATGAGATAGTGAATGTCTATTATGACGCAAATACTTCTGGTCGTGGACAGGTACTATTTGCTAATAACGGATACGTCTATATTCAGCATACTTCTGGATTCGTGGTAGGTAATAAGCTATCGATATCGGCAAATATTGCTGGATTTGATCCTGCCACCGCTACGATATTTTTAGCTAATTCTGACTTAAAGTTCGATATAAATGAAAGAATATACTACGAAGTTCCAACTGGTAATACAGCCTTATCAGCGCTGACTGCTAATTCATACTACTACGTCGTCGCGGCTAATAGTATTGGATTTAGTTTATCTTTATCTTCCGGTGGTCCAAAAATCGGTCTCAATGATATAAGAACTAACAGTCCAGCAGAGGTACACCACTTTATTCCGCCGTATGTCAAGTCTAATCTAGAAGGTTATGCGTATATCACCAGTAATAGTTATATATATGGAACGGAGAGTGGAGTAAATAATGCGATATACTCTTCTTCATTCTATGCGCAGAATCTACTGCCGGAAGAAGTTACATACTTTTCTCCAGTAACATACTATGATTATGAATATGAGAAGAATGAAGGAAATAAGACTATTAATGTAGTAGACAGTACTTACTCGAGACAGATAGCGTTAAATATAAAGAACTTGTTGAAATAATATGGCATCACCAGGCGATATAGATCTAGATACTCTATCAATCAATTCATCGCGAGGTAATATAGACCTAGCGAGTGATAAAAAACTAGTAGTGCTTGGTATGAATGTCTACGAGAGCGCCATCGATCATCATACGTATGCAGACGTGACTGTGTTTGATTCTAATGACGTACTAGGAAAGAATAAATTTGCCGGTGATGAGACTGTAGATATTAGCTTTAAGGGGGCGGGACAGAACACTGCTACGTTTAAATTTGCGATGCTACAGAACGCTGAGATGAAACATACCGGCGCCATGAAGGGCAAGACCTATCAGCTTCGCATGTGCTCACCTGAACTACTCAAGTCTCAAAACAAAGTAATTAACAAGAGCTATCACGATCAGACTTCTAATATAGTAAAAGACGTAGTTGAAAATTATTGGGAATCAGAGAAAAAAGTAGAGATCGGTCAAGAGACTAAAGCCAAGCAGAGAATACTTGGTAACAGTATGCACCCGCACAAATTCATCGATCATTTAAAGGACAGACACGTTTCTCAGAACTATGAAGAGGATGGATCTGCATTTTCTCTGTTTGAGACTAGAAACAGCTCAGGCGATCAGGTTATTAAGTTTACTACGTTTAAGAAGATGATGGACGACGACGCCGGTATAGAATTTTCACAGGACGGAACTGCCGGCAGTAAGACGTCAGAGGGTCCAGATGAAAAAAATATATTAAATCTTCACATTCCTTCTTCTTTCTTGACTCCATATCGCTGGAACGCTCCTACTGCAAAGAGCTCTTATAATCTTGCTTCAGGTAAACAACAGAAAGAAGATAAAGAGTTTAAAGATCCTAAAATGCCTACATCTGAGTCACCTATTTCTGGTCAAGAAAAGCAAAAGATCAATAAGCCGTCGAAGGAACAGAAGCCAATAAGACATGTGGTCATATCACCTGAAAACGACAAAGACCAGACGTATATCAGTCAGACAAAATCTTATAAATCAGCAGTAGTTGCAAGATTAGGAAATGACGTCGGTTGGATGGAAGTGTACGGTAATCCAGACGTTAGAGTAGGAACTACAATCAAACTTAAAATACCAAACAAATCTTCTGATAACGCCGGCGGACAAGAAGAAACACAGATAACCGCAAAGGTACTAGTGATTAGAGTCAAGCACTCAATGAAGCCTGCTGGACAATCGCCTAGATATACTACGATTGTTGAATTTATTAAAGCTGGTTTTGATCAAGGAGTAGGTTCGTAATGGATAAGTTTATTGGTGAAGTAAGAAATCTAAAAGATCCATGGGAATCTGGTAGAGTCCAGATTAGAATATACGGCTACCATGACGATGAGCAGAATATCAAAGACGAAGATCTTCCATGGGCCATGGTATTATTACCTATCACTTCAGCATCGACTAATAGAATTGGTACGTCACCGACCGGACTTCTTGTTGGTTCTAGAGTCATGGGATATTTCTTAGACGATGCCCACCAGTATCCTGTAATCATGGGTTCTTTTCCAAGAGCTGGTAAACAGAAGAGTGAAGATGATAATACAAAAGGAAAAGACGATATCGATGAATCGTATTCAGACGTTCCTCTAGCCGCTATTGGTTCTGCAAGTAGAACTACTAAGACTACTTTTAAAAATCCAGGTTCTAAGAAAACAAATGTAGTCACTAAAGTTGGCTATAATTATGACGTATCTAAAAATGAAAAGCCAAAATATAATAAATTAGATCCTGCAGAGAAACAGGGTGAAGATGGTCTAAAGACAGCGAGAGATAAATTTGCTAAGACTAAAGATAAACCAACTGTCGGCTCTATCGATAAGACAAAAAACAGTGGAATACTCGATAAGATTTTAGGAATCGACTCTCAGAATGAAGCCGGTGCTTTAATGATGGCTCCACAGATGTTCCAGAAAATACTATCAGTCGGTAGCATGAATGGAATAGGTGGTATCAACGGTCTAGCCGGCAGCGTTATGGGTGGGTCGCTCTCAGGTATAGCTGGTAATATAGGCATTGGTAACGTGCTAGGTTCTTTGAGTGGAATGCTTGGTGTTGATCTTTCGATGCTATCTGGCATGACTGGTATGCTTGGTGGTATGGGAGGTGGAGGAGGTGGAGGTAATGGCGGTGGCAGCGGCATTGGTGGTGCTCCTGGCGGTGGAAATGGTCCATACTACGCCGATCAAGTTCCAACGACTCCAAACGACATCGCTGTAACAGCCGCCGAACTATTAAATCAGCTTGGTGGTTATTCTACACCAACAAATACTATTGCCGGCATGTCAGTTGCTGATAAAGAAGCTTTGTATTTGAGTATGATAGAGTTAATGAACAACGTCGGTGCTGATCTTAATACAAATACCTATATAACAATCTCTCAGAGTAGCGAAGTAGACATCAATAGATACAATACCAGCGGCGGAGTTGACACTACGGTAGTTTCGCAGACACCATTAACGCAGGTTAGTGAGATAATTCTTCCTGGTGGATACGTGTCTGACATATCACTAATACCAGACGGTTATATTCAAGTATTTTATTTTATAGAAACAGATCCGTATCCTGGTTATATGGAATGGGAAGGACCAAACGGTGAAAGACTGTTCTGTCCTCGTCCAGCAAACAGACCATACACCGCGACGCCGACAGAAGATGCTATCAACGCCGGCATATATGAAATTATAAATGATCTATTAGCTCTTATCAAAGCGGGCAAACTGACTATCGCTGAGCATACGACCATCACACAGAGAGCGAGAGATACCGCTTCTGCTCAAGGTAACGAGAATACTCAAGGTAAGGGTTCAAACGGTAATAACAATATGATTCAACAGCTGCTTGGAATGTTGGGTCAGTTGATTGGTATGCTGCAGTCAGACCAACTACCAATGTCTGTATTAGATCAAGGAAAGATTCAAAAGAAACTACAGGACTATCAAAAGAAAAACGCAGACGTCAACAAGAAGAAGCAGTTTGCAAAACAGGCAGTTCAGCAGAAGAATGACATGCAAAATCTAATGGGAAGTGGTCTACTTGGATTTGGTAATATGGGTGGAGGAAGTGGTGGAGGTGGAGGTAGTGGTGGCGGAGGTAGTGGATCACCTACCGGTACCAGCACGCCAAATACTTCAATATTAACTTATATCACTAAAACTGGTAATACAGTTTCTAACGTGAGCACCATTCCTAACTCTAATACTGCTAATGTGGTGACGTTCGGTTACTTCTCAATTTATGCGAGCAACAACTAATGGCTAATGATCCAAAGAATAAGAAAGTACCAGAAAGCGATGCTGTATGGGAATATCCATGGAATCAAGTGGTTCACACTCTTGGCGGACATGAGATATTCTGGAACAGCACGCCTGATCAAGAGTCTTCAAGAGTAAGACATCCAAGTGGTTCGTACACTGAACATACAAAGGATGGTCATAAAGTAGAACTAACAGCAAATCAGAAAAATACACTAACTTCAAATGGTGAGACAAGAGTAACTGAAGGTGCTATGGATCAAATGATTCTTGGTGGCCTTAGACATATTAATCTTGGTGGATTTCAAGGAGAGATAGCAAAAGACTTCTCTAGAGCAATCTATGGACAAGTACTAAACGTCGCTAAGAACGTGCTAACGACCTACACAGACAACGAACACCACGAGCTAAGTGCCCAGGGTAAGGTTTCGTCTCACAACGACGGTTATCGATACAACAACACAAAAGAAGCTATCGTGGACATGACTACTGATCTTCGCATCATGAGTCAACAGTCTGAATTTATGTCATACACCGGCGGAAACTCTGATCACTACACAAAGAAAAAAGGTAGAATTTACGTCGAACAAGACTTCAAAGTACAGACGAACGCTGCCCTAAATATATTATCTCAGTCTGATATGACACAGACTTCGAACGCTAAATATACTTTGACGTCATCAGATACTATGGAAGTAACAGGTAATTCTGACGTTACTATTACCGGAAAACAGAGCATTACTATAACTTCTGATCAAAATATTCAAATTAAAGTGGGTTCTTCTAAGATAACAATTTCTACTTCTGGTATTACTATTGACGCTGGTTCTGGAACAGTTGATATTAAGGGTCATCCAGTCAAGATCAACGGTGGCGGTATGTCTTCACCACCTGTCACTTATCCATAAGGATCAAAATGGTAACAAGAGCTGATACATTAACAGAAACTTCAAAGAAAAAAGAATATTATTCGGACTTCTTAAATTCTTTCTTTCCTCTACCAAACGGTGGAGATATAGCAAAGACAATAAATGAAAACGCTGTTAAACAATCTGTAAAGAATCTAGTGTTGACCAACGTTGGTGATAGATTCTTTCAGCCTGATATTGGAACAAATGTTAATAGAAGTCTATTCGAGTTTAATGATCTAATAACGTCATTAGAACTCACTAACTATATTCAAAATACTATAAAGTATCATGAACCTAGAGCGATAGACGTTAGTGTGACCGTTCTTCCAGTAGAGAGTAAACAGTATCTACAGATAAACATTATTTTCTACGTGATAAATAATCCTAATCCTATTGATTTAACACTAAATCTAAAAAGAGTCCGATAATGGCCGCAAATAGTAGTCTTAACCTAACGAGTCTAGATTTTGATAATCTCAAAAATAACTTTGTTACTTTCTTAAAATCTCAAAATACATTTAAAGACTACAATTTTAGTGGATCTAACATGAATGTATTAATAGACATCATGTCTTATAATACGTATCTTAATTCATTCTATCTTAATATGGTTGCTTCTGAGATGTTTATGGACTCAGCTCAGAAATTAGATTCAGTAGTGTCTCACGCTAAAGAATTAAACTACGTTCCACAATCATATAAGTCTTCACAAGCTAATGTTAATATAGTTTTTGAGACTGCAGGACTAAACGGTAAACTTACAATTCCACAAGGAACGATATTTACTGGAATTAATTCAAATGGTACGTATACATTTGTGACATCATATACAGCAACATTTACTTCTGCAAATACTATATACTATGCAAATAACGTTGAAATATTTGAAGGAAGTTATATTGATCAATCGTTCGTTGTCGATTCTACGATTGATAATCAAAGATTTATCCTATCAAATCCAAATATCGATATTAGTTCGTTAACAGTAAACGTAGTAGAAGATAATGGTCAGACTAACACTATATTTTCTCAAGCTGTAAATCTATTTGGACTAAAAGACGTCTCTGATATATATTTCTTACAAGCATCTCAGAACAATCTATATGAACTAGTATTTGGTGACGGTGTGTACGGTCGTAGACCACAAAATGGAGCTATCGTTTTAGCAAATTATAGAATATCAAAAGGTCCACTAGCAGATGGTGTTTCTTCATTCCAGCTATCTCAAAGTCTGAATAACGTTAATGGCGGAACTGTTAATGTCACAACATTAACTCCACAGGCTAATTCAATTGGCGGTTCATCTTCTGAGACTATAGAAAATATTAGATTTAGAGCTCCAAGATGGTATGCGACGCAGGAGCGCGGAGTTTCTAATGACGACTACAAGTCATTAATTCGTGCAAAATACGGCTCTTATATTAAAGACATCAACGTGTTTGGCGGACAAGAGATAGAGCCAAAACAATATGGAGCGGTCGTAGTCTGTATTAAACCAAACGGCGCTACTATTATTCCAAACTATCTAAAGAGTGAAATTACTAATTACATGTTTGATAAGTCACAGATGCGTATCGTCATGCAAGATCCAGACTATCTATATGTAAGAGTTAATAGTAAAGTCAATTATGACCCAACACAGACAACGAAATATGTTAATGATATTCAAAATTTAGTTTTAACAAATATTATTAATTTCTCTTATAATAATCTAGAACAGTTTAATAGTAATTTTAGATATAGTAAATTTACTGCTACAATTGATAGCACAGAACCAAGTATTATATCAAATCAGACTGATATATATCTTTCTAAAAGATTATCGCCTCTTCTTGATTATGCTACATCTATATCTTTTAGTTTTAATAATCCAGCGGATGTTGAATCTTATGATCCATCAATGGGATATAATGCATACTCTGCGTTTGCAGATGAACCAGTAATTACTTCTTCATCATTCACTTATATTGATCCTAAAACAAATGTTAATTATCCTTTATCCTATATAAGAGATGATAATATTGGTAATCTTGCTGTATATACTGATATTAATGGTGTATTTACTATATTAAATGGTAATTTAGGAACAATTGATTATACAACTGGAACAGTAAGTATTTCTACTTTTGCAGCTTCTTATTATGATACGTACATATCAATATATATGAAACCGTTAAATAAAGATATTATGGTAAGTCAAACAAAAATATTATTAATAGATGCGATAGACGTAACAATTAATGCAATAGGTACTTCAAACTAATATGGCATTTCCTGTAGAAAAATTTATATCAAATTTTATAAAGAATCAATTTCCTTCTTTTTATGAAACAGAAGGTCCAACATTTGTTCTTTTTTTACAAGCATATTATGAATGGTTAGAACAAGATGAAAATGCCGTAGGCAGAGCTAGAAACCTATTCGAATATAGAGATATTGATACAACTAATATTAATGATTTTCTTGTTTACTTTCAAAAGAAATATCTATATGGCATTCCATTTAATATCATTTCAGATAAAAGATTTCTACTAAAACATATATTGGATATCTATCGCTCAAAAGGAACAGATAGATGTTATGCTCTATTATTCAGACTTATCTACGATGAAGACATAGAAATTTATCGTCCAAGTTATGATATGTTAAAAGTTTCTGATGGTACTTGGATTCAACCAAAATACATTGAAGTAACAAATTCCACAGTCGTAAAAGATCTAATAGGTCTACAGGTAATTGGATCAATATCTGATACTGTAGGCACTATTGAGAGCGTTAATGAAGAATCATTAAACAATAACTTAACATACAGTCTCTATATTTCAAATATTACGCCAAGAGGCTCAGATTTCGTAATAGGTGAACAGCTATTAAACTATGCAAATACATCAGCATATACTCTCTATGATGCTCCGACAGTTATTGGATCGATGTCAGATATTACTATCATTAATGGTGGTGATGGATTTAATGTTGGTGATATTCTAGCAATAGCCGGCTTTGACCCAATAACTGGACAAGCGGTATCATACGGTGTTAATGGTAAATTAAAGATAACTGAGACGTCTAGATCACAAGGTACATTAGAATATTATATTAGTGAAAGTGGATCAGGTATAACTGCCAATACGTCTATATACTTTTATAAAGCTATTGGCGATAACGGTGGTTATGGCGCGTCGTTTGATCTTGGACCATTGTCATTCGTTAAGAATTATACTTATAATACCGATCTAATTTATGATTATAGAAATACTACAATAAACGCTTCTCAGTATAATTTTCCATCAGATCCATCAGCTAATTTAATTTATAATCTTTCTGATGCTTTAGGTTACTCTAATAATAACTTCGGTTCAGTATATTCACTTACTAATATTAATCCAGGAAATAATTATATATATTCTCCAAACATTTTCTTGCGGTCTTCATTGACTTCAAAGGCTGTTAATATTGGAACGATAAGTTATAAAAATGCTAACATATTCCAGCTACAACTTGGACAGATTAGTTATAACACAACGTCAAATACTCTAACTGGAACTAGTACTGGATTTTTAAGTTTATTCTCTAATGGAGACGTTATTGGATTACAAGCAGCTAATACGGGTGGAATACAAGAGTATCATGTAATATATTCTGTTAATAGTAATACCTCAATAACGCTGACTGATAAGCCTGTTAATAATTCTACGTCATTCTCACAATACCATAAAGTTCCATACGTCGTTGGAACTGGAACTGGATTTAATTCTCTATATGTGGCAAATGACGTGATAGGTCTACAGGCTAATAGCGCTAACGCTACGACTCTAGAATTCCAAGTCATTAATAAGGTAGTAAATGATAGCTTAATTATTCTTTATGGATCACCGACTAATAACTCAACATCGTCTGCACAGTATTTTCTAGCACCATCATTGATGAGATCTCAGTTCGCTCTATATGAGCCTCCGATGTATATGGTAGACGGTACAGTTCCCGGTGAAAACGCTTTCATTGGCGCCATTCCAAACAACGGTAATAACATCGTAAGTAAAGCAGTCGCATATGATTCAGGCAAGGGTTATCTGCAGGGTGAGACTATCAACGCGTATCTCTACGACGGTATTACCACTCCAGAAGTCGTAGCTGGTGGTTCTGGGTATGCAAACGGTGAGTTACTAGTATTTACCGGCGGCACTACTTCTGTGCAGGCAAACGGCTTTATTCAGACAAATACTTCTGGTGGCATCGTGCAGTGTACCCTTGTTAATATGGGTGCAAACTACACTAGTCCACCTATCATTTCAGTCGCTACAACTCATGGTACTGGAGCAAAACTGACGTCAGATCTCGCTCCACCTACTATGCTTAATACGTATAGTAAAGTCGTGGGAAAAATCAATAAAAAAGGTATAGGCGTCGCTCCTGGTTACTGGTCAACGACTAGAAGTTTCTTAAATTCTGATAAATATATACAAGACAGTTATTTTTATCAAGACTATTCGTATCAGATCAGGGCTGCCAGTACATTAGATAAATATAAGCAAATAATTTATAATACGTTTCATAGCTCTGGTATGGAACTCTTTGGTGACTACTTCAATGTCGATTCTATAATTTCAAAGCAGGCTCTTGTCTCTGAAATCTATGAAAAAGTTCATGAAGTATTCTTTACAGTTGATACTACCGGAACCACTTCAGACAGTACACTACTCACAGTAGATGAATATTATCTGAACGTGACTATGGATGAAACAGATTTCTCGATCGATAACGTATTCTTAACTGCTGACGCTACCTATTTGAGCTACTAAAGGAGATAAAAGTTGACCCAACAACTAATTAATATTGGATCAGTGCCCAATGATGGAACAGGTGATCCACTACGCACTGCGATGAATAAAGTAAATCAGAATTTTACTGATTTATATACTATACCACTTGTTTCCGGAAATGTCAGCGTGGGTAATTCTACGGTCAACGTTTTCGTAAACTCATCTTATATCGTAATTGGCAATACCACTGTCAATTCAGTTTCTAACTCAATTTCTATGAGTCTAGCAAATACTCTAGGAACTCTGACTATTAATCCATATTCTTTGAGTGTTGCAGCAAATGGTGCGAGCTTTGTCTCTGTCGGTAATTCTAGCATTAACTCCGTTGTTAATTCTTCTTCGATTACTATCGGAAACACTACGGCGAACGCCACTTCAGCTGCTACTTATAGAACAATTTCAAATACTACAGGTGTCGTGACTGTTAATCCTGTTTCTGTTTCTATTTCAGCCAACGCTTCTAGCAACTTGTTCATTGGAAACAGCACTGTTAACGCGACGATGAACACTTCTTCTATCGTTCTACTTAATACTATCTCTAACGTTAGTGTTAATACAAGCACGATCTATATTGGCAACACCCAGTCAAACAGTATCGTTAACTCAATCGCGATTACTGCAAACGTAGTTAACGCTGTTTCTTTAGTAAGTATTGGTCTATCATCTGGCTATAACTTTGCTGGTATCACTGGTGGTATTGTCGGTGTAGAAGGTAATGGTAACGTAAACAACTATTTTGAGTTCGTATCTCAGAACGCTAACACCGGTAACAGCGCTACTACAGACCTTATTCTTACCGCTGATTCTGGTAACGATTCTATTAACTATATCGATCTTGGCATCAACGGTTCGAACTATAATCAGACAGCATATAACATCGGCGGTGCTCTAGAAGGATATCTTTATTCTTCTAACAGTAGTCTTTCGATTGGCACTGCAGCTAACAACGGCACTATTAAGTTCCACGCTAATGGTACTACATCTACCGATCTTAAAGTTACTATTAGCGCTAACTCTTTGACTGTTGCAAATACTGTATTTGTTAATGGTAATAACGCCGTACTCCTTGGTTACGTTAACGCGGCAACTGTTATTGCTAACAACAATCTCTATGTTGGTAACTCAACTGTGAATGCCGCTGTAACTTCGACTTCGTTGAATGTTGGTAACAGCACCGTTTTTGTTACTGCTAACTCTCTTGGTGTATTTGCTTCTAACTCAGCAATTCAAGCTACCAACGGTATGTATTCGACAGGTGTTTGGGGTGGTACATATACAGACGGTATCATATTTGATTACGTTACTGGCAATGGCCGTATCGCAGTTGGTTCTGCTGATGGTTTGAGTTTCTATACTAACGCTGTTACCGGGAACGTTGGCGCCAATTTGATGATGGTAGTCAATTCTACCGGTCTTACAGTCAATGGTACAGTAACGACTACTGGCATTGCATTTGGTGCTGGTTATCAAACAACCACCGGTGGTACTGTCGTTAACAGCTCCATCATTGGAACTGGTAACTCGACCGTATACGCTTATACTAACTCAACACACTTCTATTCTGGTAACTCGACCGTGTATGGGTTTGGTAATAATACTGCTGACGTTCTTGTTAATACAGTAAGCAATCTTACTTTAACACCAACATCTCTAGTAATCAATTCTTCATCTGGCACCGGTTCTATATTGGTTGGCAACTCCGGATCATGCACTAGCATTGGTATCGGAACAATCAGCGTAGTAAACGCTACTATTACTAGTAATACTCTTAATCTTGGTACATCGACGAGCGCTGCGAATGGTTATACTTACCTACCAAATGGTATTCGTCTAATGTGGGGTTGGGTATCTGCTACTAGTTCTGCTGGCGCTATCACATTCACACCAGCATTTGCTACTAACGCTTATTCAATTACCGCAACGAGTAATACTGCCGGTGCAACATACGCTCCAGCTGTTACTGCATGGACAAAAGCTGCAGCTACTGTATTAACTTCTAATACGACTGCAACAAACGTGTTCTGGACTGCTATTGGAGTTTAAAAATTAAATGGGTGCACTTTTACCAAGATACAAGAAGGCGATTATTGAAGATCTAGTAAGTACTATCTCAACTAATACTTCTTATTATTATGCCTTCGCTTCAAATCCTGTATCTCTGACTGCAGGTGTACCCACTTTAACCACTGATGAATTTACTACAGTTTTTACAAGTAATTGGCAGATGTTATTTGGTAAACAAATAACTAATAATAACATCTTGCCGGTTATTAAGAATATTCAATGGACATCAAATACAGTATACGATAGATATGATGATACCAATGCTAATCTTTATTCATTGTCGTATTACGTAATCACACCACCAGCAACAACCGGTGGATCACATGATATATACATGTGTTTAGATAATGCTAATGGCAATCCTTCAACCGTTAAACCTGATATTATTCAATCTACTTCGATTACAAAGAGTGATGGATATATATGGAGATACATAACTTCTATTAGTGATTCAGATTATAAGAAATATTCTACAGCTGCCTTTGCTCCAGTATATGCAAATAGTACATTATCTTTAGGTTCAGCCATTAATTCTGGTGTTGATGTTGTAGTAGTCGCTAATGGTGGCTCGGATTATAGAACATACGCTAATGGTATTATTCAATCTAATCCTTCTGTTAACATCTTACAGATCGAAAGCACTCAATCACCTATTTCAAACTTTTTCGTAAATTGTGGTATATACATTTATACAACTGGTCAGAATACTGCGCAGTTAAAAACGGTTACGAATTATAACGTAAATTCATCTGGAAATTGGATTCAGGTGGATAGCGCTGTAAATACTAACATTATTACACCCGGTGTTACAAAGTATATTTTATCGCCAAGAGTATTATTTAATACAGACGGTAATACTAATCCTATTGGTTATTCTGTTGTTAATACATATTCTAATGCTATCTATGGGGTGGTAATTACAGATACTGGAACTAATATTTCTAGAGCAAATACTTATATTTTACCTGGCGTATATGGTTCCGGCGCTAATCTTTATGCAATTACGCCACCTTCTGGTGGATATGGTTATGATCCTGTATCACAGTTAAACGTGCAGGGTTTATGTTTTTCATTTAATTTTTCTAATAATGAAAATAATACTATTCCAACAAATGTCCATTATAATAAAGTTGGTATCATTAAAAATCCAAGAGTTCTTAATCAAGCTAATGGTTCAAAGAGCGCTCTATCTTGGACTAATACGACTTTCAGTCAAGTATTACAAGCAAATATATCTCCAGCTGTAACTTATAACGTTGGTGATATTATTGTTGGAAAGACTACAAACGCTACAGGCACAGTTGCTTTTGCTAACACGACTACTATATATTTAACAGGAGATAAGAATTTCTCTAATGGCGAATATATAGCATCTAAATCTGGAACAACAACTCAGATCACTATAAATACACTTGGTAACATATACGCTAAAGATCTTGAGCCACTATACGTTCAGAATTTGATTGACGTTCAACGCTCAAACACTCAGCTAGAATCTTATAAGTTAATTATTCAAGTTTAGTAGGAACTTACATGGCTTTCACGACAAATTTAAATATCCCTCCATATTATAATGACTACGATGAGACTAAGAATTATCATCAGATTCTTTTTCGTCCATCGACTGCTGTCCAGGCGCGTGAGTTAACTCAATTACAGAATATCTTTCAGACTCAAGTTGAGAGATTTGGACAGTGGGCGTTTAAGAACGGTGACATCGTGCAGGGTTGCACGGTAAATGATCTTTCAGTAGTTCCTTACGTATTTCTTGCTGACTCTGATGCGTCTGCTAATGGATATGATTCTAGAACCTTCGTCAACTGCATAGCAGTAAGTGCTAGTTCAAATCTTCGAGCAAGAGTCCTATTCGCTAACGTTGGTTTCCAAGCCAATTATCCAAACTGTAACATCATATATCTGAACTATATCAATACCGGCACTAGCGGTCAAAAGATATTCTCTAATAGCGAACTTATTCAGTTCTACAATAGTAACTCAAGTGGCTTAACGCTAGTAACTAATAACGCTAATGTTTATACTCTAGCGAATGTTGCTGGAACTAATGCAACCGGTAATGCTCATGGTATTACTGTTTCTGAAGGTATTGTATTTCTTGATGGTGCTTTCATTAAAGTTGAAACTCCAACTTTTGGACTTGTTAATAATTTTGGAACATTTGCTGGTAATAATGTCGTTGGTTTCCAAGCAGTTGAAACAATCATAACAGAGAATCAAGACTCAACGCTCTATGATAACGCTCTTGGATATCCAAATGAAAACGCACCAGGGGCTCATAGATTAAAAATTACACCAACTCTAGTGTCTCTTGATCCAGTTACCGCTGCGAACACCGTAGGTTTCAATCCTATTGCCGTTTATAATTTTGGTTCAATCGTTTCTAAGTCTTCAGATTCACAGATATATTCTGCAATCAACGATGCAATTTCTACAAGAATATATGAAGAAGCGGGCAACTACGTAGTAAACCCATTCACCATCGACACTATAACCAACAGCGGTGATACGAACGTCTCACCTGCCAACTCTGATTATGTATTTGCTAAAATTAATCCAGGTACAGGTTATTCTCAAGGTTCAAGAGTAACTATTGATAAATCTATATACGTCAATATGCGCCGTGGTACAGACACTCAGACAAATAAAGAACAACAGATCACATTCAATTATGGCAACTATTTCCAGTTAAATGAAGTTTCTGGTTCTTTTGATTTTGATCATGGTCAGACAGTTACGCTCTACGATACCGCTCAGATATCTGTGACTACCAGAAATTTCTTAGGTCTAACTCCTTCTGGTAATATTGTCGGCACAGCCATGGTTCGCTGCTTCACATACAATGGTTCTGGTACTCCTGGATCAAATAACGCACTATACAACTTACACGTGTTTAATATTAAATTGAATAGTGGTTATAATACTAATCAAATTAAATCAGTCTATTACAACAGTGGATCGACTAAGGCGATCGCCGATCTTGCAACTCCTGGGTTGATTAACGCTTCTCAGAAAGAACAATTATTCTCATTTGGTGTTGCTGGTGTTAAGTCTCTGAGAGATTCTTCTAATAATAACAATACAGAATATACATATAGAAAGAAGTCGTCAACGAGTCTTCTTAATTCTGGCTCAGCCACTGTAACAATCACGACGTCTTCTCCTGGTGGCATTGATATACTACCATATGGTCTCGGCCAGTTGAACGACCTGCAGGCGTATAACATAAACATCACACCAACATCTACTGGATATTCAGCAGCGCTTTCAGGAACCGTGTCTGTATCTCCTACTTCTAACGCGGTCGTTGGAACTTCTACGACTTTCCTAAGTAATTTTGCAGTTAGCGACGTTATTTACGATGGCGTTACCACTAGAGTGATTACTTCTATCGCTAACAACATATACATGACAGTCGATGCGCCATTTACTATTGCAAATTCTGCTGCTGCATATTATAAAGCGTTTCCTGCAGGAAAACAGATACCAATTTCTCTACAGAATGCTGGTTCATACGCTAACGTAGCCAATACAACGTCATTCACAGTATATCTAAACACCCCTCCTTCATCTTCTATACCTGTAAATGTTACTTATGACGTTCTTAGAACAGCTACTTCTCCTGCAAATAAAGTAATTAAGAAGAATAGATTCGTAACAATCAACGCTGCAGCTAATCCTTCAGGGCCATGGTGCTTAGGATTTAGTGATGTTCAGAAAGTAACTGCAGTATATTCAACAAATAATGGTATATACTCTTCAAATACTCAAGTCGCATCAGATATTACAAGCATATTTACTTTTGATACTGGTCAAAAAGATACACATTATGATCTAGCGTATCTGCGTCTAAAACCAGGTACAATCAGTCTAACCGGTCAGCAAAACTTACTCGTTCAGCTTGACTACTTTACTCCAAATACTACACCTGGTATTGGTTTCTTTACTGTTGAATCTTATCCCATTGACGACGCAAATACAGCAAACACAAATGCAATTCAGACTAAAGACATTCCTCTATATGTCGATGAGAAGGGAGCTAAGACTCCATTAAGAGACTTTGTTGATTTTAGACCAGTAGCAGTACCAACGGCTTTAGATACTGGCAATATTGATATTTCAAACACATCACAAGTAACTGCAGCTATCGCATTAGCAGCAGGCAATACTAATCCATCTAATGTCGTTTCTTTTGGTACTAGTTCTCTCAATGTTCCTTCTTATGGAAAGAACTTGCAAGCAGATATAACTTTCTATATACCAAGAAGAGACATAGTCTACATCACTCCTTCTAATGTAATTAAAACTAAAGAAGGTGTTCCTAGTCTTACACCAAGTCAACCGCTCTATCCAGACAACGGCATGGTTATTGCTGAAATATATGTTCCTCAGTATCCATCGCTGTCTTCAGATCAGGTAAATGGTCTAGTTTCTCTAAATCAGACTTGTTATAGCCTATGTAGAGATACTTCTCTTTCTTGTTCAGTTACTCCTCTGGCAAACAGAAGATATACTATGCAGGATATTGGTAAACTTGATAAGAGAATTTCAAATCTTGAATACTACACACAGCTTTCTCTACTTGAGAAACAAGCTAAAGACATGACTGTTACAGATGCCAATGGCCTTGATAGATTTAAGAATGGTATATTTACTGATCCATTTAGTAATTTTGCCCTATCTGATGTAGCAAATCCTGAGTTCAACATCGCTATTGATTCTCAGAAAGGTGTAGCAAGACCAAAGATTATTAGAGAGTTCGTTAACATCCAATTTACTGGTGGACTGAACGTGCAAAAAACAGGAAGATGCGTAACTCTTCCTTATACTGAAGCGACGACTCCGTTCATCAGACAACCATACGCTACTAAATATCGTTCTGCGACTCACGTAGCTTATGCTTGGAACGGTACCGTCACCCTGTTCCCGTCTTATAATAACCATACTGATATCAATCAGGCTGGTACAGTGAACATGACCGTTGATACCGCACAGCCTTGGGAAAGCTTTGCACAGAGTCCATTTGCCTACCATTGGGGCGATTGGAGAACGTCTATTGATACTAAGGTTACAACAGTACTTACTGGTAGAGTAAATACTTACAACTACAACATTAATTATGGTTGGCAATCAAGTCATGACCTTCCAGCTCCTGATTTAACAAGAGAACAGCTATACAACGTTCTAATGTATAATGGAATTAATCCTGGTAGTGATTTCGTAATTGGAAATATCATAAACCAATATTCAGGAGCGCCAGCTGGTGGATTCCCAGTTCTATCACTGCCACCAGCTGGAGCAGCACCAGCGCCACAGGGCGGCGGCGATAACGGTTTCGCTCTTGCGTGGGTAATTGGCGTAGCAAACGGCTGGTGGTAATTAAATAAATAGTATATGATTTAAAATTAGGAGAATACGTTGGCATTAACAAATACGACAACTACGGTAATTACGACTACTAATGTCAATCAAGGATTTCAACTACAGGTTGATACACAGAGTAATACCCAGATAGTCGGTAACTTTGTTACCGACGTTTCTATACAGCCGTATATCGCAACACAGGTAATCTCCTTCTACGCACAGAACATGAGACCAAATCAGAGAATGCATATATTCTTTGACAGCGTTCTCGTCGATCAGTATTGTGCGCCTGGTATTAAAGTAAGTGAAGACACATCAACGTATCAGTCCATTGCAAGAGCAGGAGACTGGGGAACGGCAGTTTATAGCGATGTTTCTGGACACGTCGCTGGTCAGTTCTGTGTGCCTGCAAACACTTTCAAAACCGGTGATAGAATTCTTGAATTAACTGATGTTGACAGTCTTTCAAGAGGTAATGACGCTATGACTACTATGGCGTCTGCGGCATTTACTGCTTCTAACCTTTCAGTCTCAAAGCAGATCATTACCCTTACTACTGTAAATCCAATTTTAAGCTATATTCCTGTAACTAACACCATCGTCACTGTTAATACATTCACTAACGTAACGGTCACTCCTGACGTTTATAACATCTATGAGTGGCACTGGGAACCTATTGCGCAGGGTCTGACAATCAACACGCCTAGCGGCGAAGCCGGTGTGTTTGCTACGTCTTTAGATCTTTATTTCAAACAGGGTTCACAAGTCAATAATGGCGTTGGCATCTATCTATGTGAGACTGTTAATGGCTATCCTGACGGCTCTACTATTCTACCATTCTCCTGGGTACATAAAGCTAACTCAGAAATTAGTATCAGCCAAGACGCCTCAGTTCCAACAAAATTCACGTTTGAATCACCTGTATTCTTAGCGAACCAAAAAGAATACGCTTTCGTGATAAAACCAGACCAAAACGATCCAGACTTCTTCTGTTGGTCGGCAAACCTCGGCGACCTTGACGTTAAGACAGGCGTTCAGGTGACGTCACAGCCGGTCATCGGTACAGCCTTCTATGGTTCCACAGTGCACGAGTGGACCGCCCTTCAGACAGAGTATATTAAATTCAATCTTAATATAGCGAACTTCTCTCAGTCAAACGGCGTCGCTTATTTCATGAACACCGACGACGACTATTTGACTATGTATAATATAGGTTATAGTAATAATAGATCTATTCTTACTGGAGACGTCGTATATCAAGCGACAAATTCTTATGTTGATTCTACTAGCTCAACAGTAAATACTAGTGTTCATGGCGTGGTTCAGTATTTCGATCCAGTAAGACAGCTTCTCTACGTCGCAAACTCGACAGGCAACTTTACTGGAAACAGCTATATTCAAATTCACAGATTTACTAATTCAAATCCGACCGCGTTCACCGCTAACATAAATTCTTTAGTCGCATATTCTAATACGTATATCATGTATAATCCAAGAATTAATGCTACTCTACCAGAATTTGCTCAAATCACTCCTCCAGGTACTAGCATCAATTATACATACGTTGGTACAAGCAACAGTTATACCACAGACGCTTCTGAGATCGATCTACAACTCGGCTATGAGACTGAACTGTTTGACTACGAAAGACTCGCCGTCGGCAAATCCAACGAAGTATCTAATATGGGTGGAAATAAATCTGTAACCGTTAACGCTTATTTGAAATCAGATTCACCATTAATTTCTCCTGTTATCGATACAGTAAGATCAGACGTTTATGCTATTCGCAACCTCATCGATCCTATCACCTCAGTATACGAAGAATTCTACAACAACGGCGCTTCTAGAACAAAATATATTTCTCAAGTTATTACTCTCGCCGACGGTCAAGACTCAGAAGACCTACAAGTTGTTGTTTCTGCGCATAGACCGCCTTCTTCAGACATTCAGGTCTGGGTTAAGTTCTGGAACGGTAGCGATTCAGAGTCTATTACAGATAAGACTTGGACTCCAATGAGAAACTTGTCTAATCAGCTGTTCTGTGATCCAAGTAATCCAGGTGATTTTAGAGAGTTTGTGTTCTCTTCACCGTATTCATATCCCTTGATTGGAGCAAATGGAACTATCACCTGCACCAATTCTTCGCCGACCGTAACTGGTTCCGGAACTCTTTTTGGAACTCAGGTATACAACGGCTGGTACATAAACATGGTTAGCGCTAACGCTAACTACAAAGAAGTATCAAGGAAGATCATTTCTGTAGCCAACAGCACACAGATCACCCTTGACAGTCCATTTATTGGTAACTATACTTCAAACGCCTACTTTATCGTTCCACCACCAACAACTGGTTATCTAGCATCAAACTCTAGCACGCAGATAACCGGTCGTGTCACAACGTCTACTACTAATAATACGATCACTGGTTATTCGACAACTTTCGTTGCTAATACAACTTATGTTAATAACGTTTCCGAAGCTATATCGCTATCTAACGCTAATACGTATTTCCTACCAGGCGATAGAATATACTACTACGTCCCAACAGGCAACACAGCGATCGGCGGTCTGACTGGAAACACTTGGTACTACATCGCTTCATCTAACACATCGACGGTAAGTCTCGCTCAGACTTCAGGCGGCGCTACCATCAATCTTACTGGATTGTCAACTAATCCTGGTGAAGTGCATGGTTTCAGTAGCACCAACTTCACATACGACCTAAGTCCTGGTGGTATTATACAGATCAATGGAGACCAGCAGAAGATCGTTTCTATCGCTAACTCTGTATCTCTGACAGTTGGAACTCCATGGTCTTCTGCAGTAACGCAGGCTAACGCGTACGCGGTGACTACAGCTGGTATAACATATCAGAATAGAGATGGAAGTCAATATACTGGGTACAAGAAGTTCCAGATTAAGATTGTACTACAATCTAATGATTCTTCTAAAGTTCCAATTCTTGATGACTTAAGAGCTATGGCTCTACAGCTTTAATAAATACAAAGGAGAATCTGATGTATGTTAAAACGGATGTAGAAGGTTTAGTTAAAGACACAAAGAGTGGAGCAGTTCTTAACGTAGATAATGCAAAACTTCAGGCCTATAAGAAACAAAAACTATTTATGGAAGAGAGATCAAAAGACACTGAAAGATTGAATCGCGTAGAAAAAGATCTATCAGAAATTAAAAATTTATTACAGGCACTTTTAAGAGAAAATAGTAAATGATTCTAGTACAAAATACAGCATTATCTTCGACGTTTGATTTCTGGCGCAACAGAACGAACGAGATGTCAAATTATTTTACAACGTGTGTCGTCACGACAGACGCGAATGGGAGCACGACTTCCACTACCGGTAATGCTGCAATCACTGGAAATTTTACAGTAGCTGGACAGTTTATTTCTGGCAACACGACAGTTAACACCGTAGCTAATTCTACGTCTCTAACTATATCAAACACTACAGTCAGCACGACGATAACAGGTCCGACTGCTTCTCAGTATGGTAATAACTTCCATCTAGCTTCTAATGGCGCATGGACTTTCGTTTCAGTATCTAACGGCTCAGTCCAGCACTCAGGCAATAACCTGTTCGGCATCGATGCGTTTCCTATGACGGCGTTTAACGGTGCTGAATACTTACTTAGCGTTAAAGATAATGTAGTAAATAACTACTATACCAGTAAGGTACTCGTGACTCACGATACTACAAACCCGTACATCACGGAGTACGCTTCTTTCGTGACTAATAATTCTATCGGCGTGTTCACTGCCGGTTCTAACACCACTCACGTTATACTATATTTCACCAATTTTGCACCGAGTGTTACCGCAAATTGTACAGTAAAGTACGTAAGAACTATAGTTTAAGGAAGGTCTAATGGCAACAAAGGCGCATTTAGTCATAGATCAAGGTACCACATTTTCTACAGACTTGAATCTTACTGATTCAAATGGAGATCCCATCAATCTATTAGGGTATTATGCAAATTCTGTGATGAAGAAATGGTATACTTCTTCTACATTTGTACCGTTTACTACTTCGATCAATTCTTTATCTGGTATAATCACTCTCAGTCTAGACGCTAACACGACAGCTTCATTGACTCCTGGAAGATACGTGTATGACGTAGACGTAACAGAGATATTAGATGGCACAAAGGTCGTATCAAGAGTGATAGAAGGTTATATCACTGTAACTCCTGGAGCTACAGAGGTAACTTATGCAGCACCTAATACCAACATCTTTCCTAACAGCGCCCCGTTAACGTAATGTCCACAAATAAGACCATCAACGTAGTCGTATCAAAAAAGTCTAATCTTGGAATCATAAATACAGATGTTCCAGTAACACTAAAGAACGTTCCTACTTTAGCGACTGGTGTTAATAGTTTTGATCAGCTCAATGACGTAAATTTAGCGCAAAGAACTGATGGTTCAGTACCGATATACGACCAGCCTACGAACACTTATGTCGTGAAGCATATAGATTTTACTGAGATCGATGGCAACTTAGATGGTGGAACTTTTTAAAAATATAAATAATCAAAAACCGGAGAACCGTTTAAATGGCCAATAATAAGATTCAAATCAAAAGATCGGTAGCCAACTCAGTCGTTACTGGTCTCTCAAACGGCGAGCTAGCCTATACTCAATCAACAAATACACTCTGGATAGGTCTTCCGGATGGTTCTGGCACAGCCGCTATTGGTGGTGCTCGCTATCCAGGTACTCTTACTGCCAATCAAGCTATCGTAACAAACGCTACCAGCGGTGTTGATAGAATTATCGTCGCAAACGCCATCGTTACCACACTTACTGCTAACGGTTCAATAGGTTCTAATGGTCAGGTTCTTGTCACGAATGGTACTGCGATTTATTGGGGTACTGGTACTTCTGGTTCTAATACTTTCATTCAGTTCAACGACTCCGGTGTGGCCAACGGTGTTGCTGGATTTACGTTTGATAAGTCTCAGAATAACCTCTTCGTGGCTAATTCTCTACTCGTTGGTAATACTTCGCTCGTTAGCCCGACTGCAGTCGTAAATACTACAGTAATTTATGTTGGTAACAGCGTAGGTAATACTACTCAGAATACTACATCGTTCTTCGTCTCTGGTAATGGTACTACTCTTCCAACTGCAACGATGACCTCAAACGGTCTAGTCGTTGGTAATGGTTCTGTAATCGGTGCACCAACATTAATTCTCGCTAACTCAGCTGGTAATACTGTTGTAAACACCACATCCTATACCATGAGCAATGCAACTAATGTTATTTTAGTTGCGAACACTACTGGTTTCTATGGCAACAACGGTACTGTATTCTATTCTGGCAATTCAACTGCTAATACTACACAGAATACATCATCATTCTTTATCTCAGGTAACTCAACTACACTACCAACTGCTACCTTAATTGCTAACAGCTTGGTAATTGGTAACAACTCTGTTACAGGCGCTCCGGCTCTAAACATTGCTAACTCAACTGGCAATACACTTATTTCTGTTACTTCTTACGTTCTCAGCAACTCAACTGCTAACGTAATTACTGTCGGTACGACTGGCATTACAGGTAATACTGGAACGTCAATCGTTCTCGGTAACACGACTGTAAACTCAGTATCTAATTCTTCAACTTTCCAAGTTGTTGGTAACACATCAACACAGGCAACTGCAACAGTTAATTCTGCTGGTATCACTCTTGGTAATACATCTATTACCAGCGGTCCAACAATCTATATTGCTAATTCTCAAGGCAACTCTACTATCACTGCAGTTGCTCATACTATTGGTGGTAACTCAACTACACTCGGTGCAGTCTCTATTACCGGTAACGGCGCGATCTTTGGTAATGGCTCAGTAACTGCTGCTCCACAGCTCGCAGTATCAAACTCAACTGGCAATACAGTAATTAATACCACATCGTTCTTGATGAGCAATGCCAGTGGCACTGTCTACAGCATGAACACTACGTCTATGACGTTCAATGGTAATACATTCCTCAATGGAACTAATACTACCATCGCTTCGAACGTAACGGTAACTGGCGCTTATATCAACGCTTCGGCCACTGATCTTACTATCAGAAACGCCACTGTCGGTGGTAACTTAGTCGTCACTGGTACGGTATTCTCTGTCAATACCGTCACTCTCCAAGTCAACGACAACATCATTGAACTTGCTGACAATAATACTACAGGCGACGTAGTCGATACTGGTTGGTTCTCTCCTGCAGGTAATTCTACTAGTGTATGGTATTCAGGTCTCGTTCGAGTCGCTGGTAAGTCTACCAACTCTAATCCATACTTCTGGATGTTTGGTTCTAATACTAATCCAAACACTTCCATCACAGTAGATAACTCTTCTAACTCATCGACCGCAACTCTACAGGCGTACCTAGTACCATATGGTGTCGGTGGTGCGTTCGTCGCTAACTCTTCTAACGTTCAGATCACCGCTAACTCCACTCTTGGCGTTAACATCGTTGCCAATACTCTAACATTATCTACTGCTCTTGCAGGAACTGAAGGTGGTACTGGTTATAAGACAATAACAAATAACGCTCTATTGGTCGGTAATGCGACAAATGGATTTAACCAGCTGAGTCTCGGTACTTCTGGTTATGTTCTACAGTCAAATGGCACGACTGTCGTATACGATATCCTCGATGGAGGTAGCTTCTAAAATAAAGGTGATATATTATGGAAAATGATGAGGCAAGTAATATAGCAGTAGCTTACGTTCAAAGACAAGAACAGCTTTTTGTAGAACAAATCAGAAAGACTATTCAGCTTGAAGTAAGCTACGCTAATCTTAAAAGTAAATATGATGAATCGGTTCAACATAATGAAAATAATATGGAGATGATTAAACAGCTCTCTGCTTCTTTAGAAGCTCTTACCATAGAGAGAAACAATCTAAAAAAAGGTGACAGTCAATTAAGAGATAAGATTGACGAATTGGTGGCTCAGAATGAGAAAAGATTAGACGAAGTAAGAAAAGAATCTGATGACAAAGTTAAAGAAGTAGAAAAGCGTGGAAGTAATCATCTAAAAGAATACACTGATCAAATTGGTAATCTAAATACAAGAGTAAACGAACTAAAAACGAATAATGAAACTCTTAAAAAGAACTTTGATGAGCTAAATAGCGAATATCAAAGACAGAAAAAAGAACTTCAAGAAACGTTTAACGAATTAAATAAATATAAGAAAAAATAACACTCAGTATATACTGAGTCTGGGAGTGCCATATGGCGAATACAGTTTTTAAATTACGACGATCATCTGTCGCTGGTAAAGTTCCTAACACTAGTGCGCTTGGAATTGGTGAGCTTGCGATCAACCTCACAGATCGTAAATTATTCTCTACAGACGGAACGACTGTATTCGAAACTGGCGCCAATCTTACTACGTTAACAGTCTCAACAAACACTTCCGTAAATAATATCATTATAACTGGCAGCGTACAGGCCAATGGTGGCATTGGAACCAATGGTCAGATTCTTATTTCTAATGGATCTTCTGTATATTGGGGTCTTCCTTCTTCTAATGGTATTCTAGACATACGTCAGCAATACACAGGTAATGGTTCGCAGAATACGTTTGTTGTCACTGGTGGTTATCGTAACAATGATCTTTCTGTATTCCTTAACGGTACAATGCTTCGCAACGGCGTTGACGTTAATGTCACTGATGGTAGCACCGTAAAATTTACCACTGCTCCTGTTAATGGGTCTTTGATAGACGTAGTTGGCGTTGGCACTTTATACGCTAATGGTATAAGTTCAACCACGTCGCAACAGTTTACCGCCAATGGGACTGCTAACAGTTTCACTATTTCTGGTGGTTATGTACCAAGTCAGATTCAGGTTTACTTAAATGGTGTAAAACAAGTACCAGGAACTGATGTTATCATAACATCTGGTAACACTGTTAATTTTATCAATACACCAGGAAACAACTATATAGTCGACGTGTTTGGTTATCAGACATCATTATATACTTATGTTAACACAGACGCACAGTATACTTGGACTAACACGCAGACATTCAGCAACACGATAACTTTCAACAGTACTATTGTTGGTACGGTTAATAACGCTCTTTATCTCGGTGGAACAGTTGCTTCTGGATACCAAACGACAGCTGGTTTATCAGCAAATGTTGCAACATTAACTTCTAACAATACATCATATGTCGGAACTGTTACTGCAGCCAATGTAGTCTCTAATGCACAGTTAGTTGCTAATCTCGCTAACTACGCTCTGTTGTCTGGTGGTCTATTTACTGGATCTGTCAACGCTACTTCTTATAACGTTGGAACCGCATTTACTGCTAACTCTACTTTGACAAATACAGCTTCATTATCAGTTTCTACTAACAACTTAACTATTGGTACTAGTTCATATTTTGTTTCTAATGGTAACGTTGGTATTGGTATTAGTACTCCAACATTCCCATTACATGTAAATACAGTTATAGGGGAAGTTAGAGTACAAGGTAATGTCTTCACAAAATTTTCTATGAGAAATACAGGTGCTGCGGTTGATTCTAAAGCATGGCAATGGGTAAGTGATACAAGTTCAAACTCTTTATATCTAGGAATACTTAATGACGCTGAAAATGCGCAAAACCTTGCTATTCAAATATTTAGAGGTGCTAGTTATACTACTAATAATATTAATATAGGTTGTAATACTGTATCTATTGGTACTGGAACATATTTCGTTTCTAATGGTAATGTTGGTATTGCTAATACATCTCCTGCTGATAAATTATCAATTAATGGAACCACGTATTTTGGTGGTAATATTTCTTCTGCAATTAATCTATCAGCTAACACCTCTGGTATCTATACTACCGGCGTAGTAAATGCTACTTCTTATAATGTTGGAACTGCATTTACCGCTAACTCTACATTAACTAATACAGCTTCATTAGTTGTTTCTACTAACACTGCTACTATTGGTACTGGAACTTACTTTGTTTCTAATGGTAACGTTGGTATTGGTTATTCAAACCCAGTGCAGAAATTAGCTGTTGTCGGTAACACATTCTCAGTAAGTGCAGCTGGAAATATAGGAGCTCCTGGCGCAACAGAAATTTCTAGTGGAGTTGGTTCTCCAGTATCATCAAGATTTGCATTTGGCACTGATGGAACAGGTTGGCAATTTAGATTATCAAAAAACCAAGCAAATACTTATACCGATTATATCACTGTAACAGATGGCGGTAATATTGGCATAGGTAATACTGCTCCAACAACAAAATTAGTCATACAGTCTGCTTTACCAGCTACATCTTATGAAACAGATCTTGTGATAAACAATCCAAATACTTCAGGCGGTCAATCTACCATGTCTGTATTATTTGGTGGAATTGTTAAATCAAGAATAAGAACAGATTATGTTGGTAATTTGGTATTATCAGCACTTAATGGTTCTATGTTGTATGGATATGATACCAGTAATTCTTCTGGTACTGTTCATAATTTTTATGCTAATAATTCTACGTTATCGGCATTTATATCAGGAGCAAATCATTTTTATCTTCAAGGTTATTATTATGACAATGCAAATACTTCTTATTATGTAAAACCATCTCAGACTAGCCAATTTAATGCACTACAATTAGCTAGTGGTATTTCTGTTAATACCCTAGGTTATAATGGTCAATATATGGCGGTTGCAGGTTCTGCTTCCACCTGGTATAATACTATGTGGCGCAATGATGGTGGTGTATGTTATCTATTACAGTCTGCTGCTCAAACTACAGCTGCTGGTGCAGTAAATGCTTCTTGGAATACTTATAGACCACTACAATGGAATCTTTCAACTGGTAACGTTACTATAAATGGTGATGGTGCTACTTCTTGTTATTTTGGTCTTCATACTTATACTTCTGGTACTATATTTGATAATACTAATACTGCTTATTATGTAAAACCATCTTTGACATCTGTATTGAATACCCTACAGTTCAACAATGGTTATGGTTCTGCTGCTACTGCTTATGGTTGTCGTGCATGGGTTAACTTTAATGGTGTTAGCGGAACAACTATACGCTCAAGCGGTGGTGTTACAAGTGTTACTAGAAATGCTACCGGTGATTATACTGTAAATCTTAACTTTACTATGCCAGATATTAATTATACAGTCAACGTATCTAAATCTACCGGATATGGCGTTTCATTCGTTGGAGACACTATGGTGCATACTGTCTTATCAACTAATGCTGAACAAGCACCAACAACTACAGCTTTTAGATTTGGTATATGCGTCTGGAATGCTTCTACAACTGGTGTAGATGGTAAATATATTAGCGTTTTAGTCTTTAGATAATAGGAGAATAACGTGACACAAAGAATTATATATCCACAAGAACATGGCTCGATCGCTATGATTATACCGGCCGCTGAGTGTGGGTTATCAATTGAAGAGATTGCTAGAAAAGACGTTCCAGCCGACACTCCATATCTCATAATAGACGATTCAGATATTCCAGACGAACACAACGACTACTTCAATGCCTGGGAAGCAGATTTCTCTAATCCTCATGGTTATGGTATTGGTCATGAAGCATGGTTCAAGGAGCAAGAATCAAAATGATTACTATCAATATGGACAAGGCTAAAGAGATACACAAGAACAAACTTCGCGCTGAGAGAGAACCTCTGCTTAAAGATCTAGACGTTAAGTTCCAGAGAGCGCAGGAAGACGGTTCAGACACTAAAGACATCGTCGCTAAGAAACAAGCACTCAGAGACGTGACGAAACATCCTAAACTACTCAACGCTGAGACTATAGAAGAATTATCTATACTTACATTAGAAATTTTAATATAAATACCAATAAAAGGTAAATAATGTCAATAACCAATGACCTATCAAAGTTAGCAAACTCAGCCAACGTACTGGTAAACTCAATAACGGTGAACTCCACCGCTATTGTCAACGAAGTCGTGGCTGGAACTATATCAGTCGGTAACTCAGTAGCTAACGTCGTAGTCAATTCAAGTTCTATCTCAGTGGGTGGCACCCCACTTAATGCTACTTCTTTTTCAGGCACCGCCAACAACACCCTATACGTTGGTTCAGTAACAGCAGCTAACGTAGTCTCTAACGCCCAGTTACAGTCTAACGTTACTACGATACAGGGTCAGATTACCAGCAATGCATCTGCAGCCTACACTAACGCTGTCGCATATTCTGATGGAAAATCGTATGTTAACACATCACAGCTGAGTTCTAATCTCGCTAACTACGCTCTGTTGTCTGGTGGTCTATTTACTGGATCTGTCAACGCTGCTTCTTATAATGTTGGAACTACCTTTGTCGCAAACACTTCTGGCGTTTATCATTCGGTCAATACGTTTAATCATGGTACTTTACTATATGGCAATGGTGCATATGTTGGTATTGGTACTTCTTCTCCAGCGTATTCATTAGATGTATCAGGAATAGGAAGATTTACTGGTTCACCTTTATTGGTTGGAACAGGAGCTTCAGGCACAGCGGCAGAAATTGTATTAAATTCTGGTTCTGATAATAAGTATTCTGATGTTGATTTTGCGTATGGTGGTACCACTCAATGGCGTATAGGAATAAATGGTGGTACAGGTTGGGGAGTCTATAGTGGTGCTGGTACTACAAATAGATTTAATATTGATACATCTGGTAACATTACTGCAGCTAATAATTTTTATGTGACTGGAAATATTTATGATAATCAAAACACTGGTTATTATGTAAAACCATCTTCTACTTCTGTTTTTAATGGATTAACAGTAGCCTCAACAATCACTGGATCAGTTTCTGGCGCTGCTGTTTATATAAATGGCGCAGGTGCACCAACATCAAACGTAGATAGTTATCTTTATTCTGGTTGTTATTTTTGGTATCCAGGGGTTACTGGAACACCGCCAGATGCCGGATATGGAACAATATTTAGTTTTGTAAATGCCGGAACTTATCAAAATAATACTAATAATTGGTTAGTTCAGCTTGGATTTAATACCAGTGGTACTGTTGGTTATTTTAGAACTAAAACAAATGCTAGTGCATTTAGTGCATGGAATACATTTATACATTCTGCAAATTATTCTAGTTATTCTAATTTTGGTACTAATGCTGTTACTGGTAGTATATTCTATGATGGTAATAACACAGCATTTTATTGTGATCCAGCATCTACAACTGTTTTATCTAGTGTAACTGGAATAAATGCTACTTGGACACCGGATCAGCCTGTTAATACAAACATTGTAGCAGATACAACTAATGGATTTAGATTAAGAGCAGCAAACTATACAGCAGGTCAATACGATCATAGGTTTGTCAAACCAGACATGGGTGGTGGTATTCCTTTATATATTCAGCAAGCAACTGGTACAGCTGGAACTTGGTCAAATTGTTTAAGAGTTGGTGCTTATTCTGGTCAGACTGATATGTTGTATGTGTATGGATCTATTCAGTCTACTGGTGGTATTACGGTTCCTGGATCTAGTGCAGCAACAAATGGTTATACAAAACTTGTTAATGGTATCATTATTCAGTGGGGTCAATTATCGGTTGCAGCAAACGCTACAGCTACAGGAACGTTCCCATTAACATGGCCAAGTGGTTGTCAATCAATACAAGCGTGTCATGGTTCTGGTGGTATTTGGCAGAGTTATACTCAATTTGGTACTCTTGGTGGTGCTACAATTGTTTCTACAACTCAGTTTCAAATTTCAAATACTGATGACTCTACAATTACTTATTACTGGATGGCAATAGGATACTAATATGAAATACTTTTCACCCTCTACTAAAGGTTTTTATGATAAAGATATTCATGGTGATAACATACCATCCGATTCTATAAGTATATCAGATGATCATCATGTTTATCTAACAAAAAATCAATCAAGTAATAATTATATCGATGTCGAAGATGGAGAAGTTGTATTCAAAGAACGTATCCCAACCCAAGAAGAACTTGATAATCAATATAAAATAAAAAGACATTCAAATTATCCACGTTTAGAAGAACAATTAGATATGCTTTATTGGGATAGAGTTAATGGAACTGATAATTGGTTTAATAAAATTAAATTAGTGAAAGAACAATATCCAAAAACTAAATGAGTATATTATATGTTTGAATATCGTGAAAATTTAATAACAGATAATGCTTTAAGACTTGTATGGAAAGAGATAGAAATAATATATCCTTTACTATTTGGTCCCGAACAAACAGGAACATCAAGGTCTAATATTGGATTATTGAAAAAAGGAAAAGGATTTCTTTGTAGTGAAGATATGTCTAAGAATATTATTCCAACTTGTCATAAAGTAGCAAAAGTTGTTGGTGAAAAGTTAGATTATAAAAAATTAGATATTCTTATCAATTATTATGAAGATGGCGACTACTACAAACCACATTCTGACGATGCGTCAAAAACAATGATTATTCCTTTATGTAAATATGAGAGCAAATTTACAGGTGGATCTTTTAAATTTACAGATTTAAATATTACACTACCTTTTATTAATAACAATTCTATACTATTTGATGGCAAAATGAGACATGAGGTAACAGAGATAAATATGATAAATAATGGTAATATGTTAGGAAGATTTAGTTTAAATTTTTTTTACTTTTAAAATAAAGTCAATAAGGTAACTAATGTCACAGAACCAACACCTTGCGCTGCTCGGTCAAACATTAACAGTAAATACAGTATCTAATACAGTATCTGTAAATAGCGCCATCACAGTTGGTAACGTAACGATTAACGGTACTGCTGTTTCTGTCGGCGGTTCTATCGGTTCTGCAGGTCAGATACTACTATCAAATGGTACGGCAAATTTCTGGAGCAACCTACCAACAGCCAATGTGGTATACGTCTCAAAGACTGGTTCTGATTCCAACTTAGGTTATCTCAACAGCCCATATCTCACAATCAAACAGGCGCTGAGCAACGCTACCAGCGGTACGACGGTCTATGTTGACAATGGTGACTACACCGAGAACAACCCACTAACAGTTCCTGCCGGTGTCTCTGTCATTGGTAACGCTCTCAGAGGCGTCAATGTTATTGCACAGAACCCAACTAGCGATGTCTTCTGGTTAAACAATGGAACATACGTTAGAGAGTTATCAATTCAAGGCTATACATCACCGGCAGCTGCATTCGCATTTCCATCAGGTGGCGCTGGGTTGATCACAAGAAGTCCATATATTCTAAACTGTACTTCACTAACAACCACTGGTATTGGTTTGAGAATTGATGGTTCTCTTGCCACTGGAACAAAATCTATCATTGCAGGTCTCTATACGATCGTCAATCAGAATGGTACTGGTGTTTATATCTTAAACCAAGGCTACTCACAGCTGGTTAATATCTATACCATCTGCGCCAATGTCTCCGTTCGCTGTGAGTCGGGTGGTTTCTGTTCGCTGAACTGTTCAGACACCACGTTTGGTAACTATGGTCTCATTGCCAATGGCACTTCATCTGCCACTAATTCTGGATATTCAAATGGTGTCAATCAGTCTGGCAACACTTTCGTAATCAGTGGACTTGCCAACACTCCATTCATCAACAGTACGCTACAGTTTACTGGCGACGCTAGTTTCTATACAGTAACTGGTGTCACTCCGATGGCTTCTAATACTTCAACAGTAAATATTATGGAGACTATCACTACTCCGGTAGCCAATAATACTGCTGTTACATTCTATCAAAGAAGTCAGATCACAGCTTCTGGCCATACGTTTGAGTACTGTGGGACTGGTACCAACCTTTCTAACGCATCTCCATTCGCTGGTGGTATATCAAATACTGCGACTCAGGTGTTGTCCGGCAATGGTGGCGTCGTAAACTACACATCGACAGATCAGTTTGGTAATTTCCAGATTGGCAACAGCTTGACTATCTCTGGCCCAACATCTACTATCATCGGAACGACATTCCAAAAGAGCCTGTTTGGTTTAATGACTCCATATATTCTAGCTCTTGAAGGAAACTGATGTTAAAAGAATTAATAAAAGATAAGCATACACAGGCTGAGAATACTCTATTCATGCAGAAGATGTTTAGAGGTCAGCTCTCAGAAGATATCTGGGCTGATTTTGTTTTCAATAAAATGATGTGGTACAATGCAATTGAAATCAAAACAAAAGTTGAGGGTCATCTAGAAGATCTTCCTGGAATCGAAAGAACCTATAGGCTCTATCAGGACTATAAAAATTCTAATAAATACAGTAATAAAGAATTCAAAAAGGTAAGTATTGATTATTTTCACTACATCATGGATCTAGAACCTGGCAAGGTATTGGCTCATTTATATACATGGTATATGGGTGACCTTTCAGGAGGAGCTGTAATCAAGAAATTGATTAAGTCTCCTCATACCAGTTTAGAATTTGATAATGAGAACCAGCTAAGAATAAATATCTTATCTAAAGTAGACCATAGTCTTATCGATGAAATCCATATCGCTTTCGACTGGGCAATAAAGATAATGAGCGAATACGACAAGGAAATAATTAATGGCCACTAATTTAAATACGTTCAAGAATGTCACAGCCAACCTAGCGACTTCTAACGCCACGTTGTATACTGCTCCGACGGGTTATACTTCCATTCTATTGATGGCGCAGGTAACGAATATCACAACCACTGCAGCCAACGTTACTTTTGGATGGAACAACATCACGACCAATACAGAATTGGTGTATAACCTCTCAGTTCCTCCAAATGATGCAGTGAACGTATTAACTGGAAAACTAATTCTATCCAACGCTCACAGCGTCTATGCTTCTGGAAGTTCAGCAAATACATTGAAGATCACTTTAAGTGTTCTGGAATCATTGAACTGAGGTTAATATAAATGGTAAAATCAGTATCAGGGTTTACTACACTTAAAGTATCTAGTTCTCTTAGCGCCAACGTATTAACCGTTGGTAATTCTACAGTAAACTCTTCTGCTGTTTCTCTTAGCACTTCTTGGTTAGCTAATACGACTGGACTGTATCATACTGGTCTGATGAACGCCGCATCGTTCAGCGTCGGCTCAACAACCATAGCTAACAGTTCTGGTATATATGGAACGCTACAGACAACCTCACAACCAAACATAACTGCCAACAATTCGCTGTACCTTGGTGGTGTTGCTGCAGCTTCTTATGTTAACACTTCTGGCGCTTTTACGCTATCCGGTGTTTTATCTCATACGGCTAACGTGTCTGTCAATGGCGCTATCATCGCCAACGGTTCTGCCGGAACATCTGGACAGGTATTAACTTCGTCTGCCGGTAGTAATGTTTATTGGTCGACCATACCTCAATATACTATCAGTACTGGGTTGGTCAACACGTCTGGTACGGTCACAGTCAACACTGCTTATATCGCAACTCTTTCTGCCAATAATGCTTCTTATCTTGGTGGCGTGGCTGCAGCATCTTATTTAACAGGTATTACATCTTCTCAAGTAACTACTGCATTAGGTTATACACCATATAATAGCACCAATCCTTCTGGATATATTACATCTTCTGGTTTAAGTTCTTATGCTCTATTAAGCGGTGCGACGTTTACTGGTAATGTTGTTACGCCCGGTCCAATTACATTTGGCACTGGTGATGCTGCTTCTGGTGCTTGGATTCGTAATGATGGTTCTAATATGGTTATTAGTACTAATCAAGGAAGTATGTATTACGGTTATAATGGTAGTAGTAAAGTATTAAATTTTATGCCAGGTGGAACTACTGCTAAAATGTACATGGACACCAGTGGTATTACTTATAGTACTACTTCATTTAGAGCACCAATATTCTATGATTCAGATAATACCGGTTACTATGTTGATCCGTCATCAACGTCAAACCTTAATGGTTTAACTGTAGCAGGAACTATTACTGGTTCTATTACAGGTTCTGCTGGTTCTGTTGGTGGATATACACCTTCTGCTGTAGCGGCTACTGCAAATCGTGTTGTTCTTGCCGATGCTAACGGTTATATATTTAATAACTATTTTAACTCTACTGATAACTCTATAACCAGTGGTGTAACGGCAGTAATGTCAAAAGCAGGTGATAACTACTATCGTTCAGCAAGCGCCGCAGCCATAGCGGCATTCCTTAGCGGCCAAACAATGAATATTGTTGGTACGTCTACTAATATCACAGCATATACCATCAACCAGAGTTTGGGTACCGCTAACGGTCCAACATTTACAGAAATATATAACAATAGTTGGTTTAGAAATAACATACAAGGTGCTGGTCTATATAACCAGGCAACCGGCAGAGGAATTTGGGATCCTGGCAACAATGCTGTTTATGGTAATATGTCCACATATGGAACTGGTTTAAACTCTTGGCAAGGTTGGGCTATTCCTGGAACATTTCATTTTATGGGTCGCTCAGGTACAGATTTTGGTCTATATGATTCTTCAAACGGTCACTGGATAATATATTCTTTATATAACAAAGGATATATGGGACTAAACACCTCAACAACATCTGCATCTTATAACGTTTATGTGAGTGGAAATTTATATGCTACTTCCGATATCTATTCCGCATCAGACGCCAGAATTAAAGAAAATGTAGTGACTATTGATAACGCCCTAAATAGAGTGTTACAAATGAGAGGTGTGTTTTATAACAAGATTAAAAATACTGTAGAAAAGTTTCAAGGAAAAAGAGAATTGGGTGTTATTGCACAAGAGGTACTACCAATTCTACCAGAAGTTATTACCTATGATGAAGAAAACGATCAATATGGTGCTAACTATGGAAACATGGCTGGATTGTTTGTCGAAGCAATAAAGGAACAACATAATATAATTGAAGATTTAATGAAAAGAATTGAGCAATTGGAGAACAAAAATGGCAATAACTAAAAAAATGAATTTAAAGGCGTTGAGATATACGGAAGCAACAAATGTACCCGTCCAAGAACCAGCAACTCTATGGATTGATTATGAAATCATATTAGATGATCCTGATGATCAAGATTTACCTGTAACTACTCATAAAACAGAAAAATTATTTGCAAATTCTGACATATCAGCAGAAGATCAGATAGTAAAAGATATATATAATATTGTATTTCAGAAATAGTTTATAAATATAATCTTTAAAGGAGATAATTAAAATGGCAATTACATATACTTGGGAAGTGACCGGTCTTAGAACATCGACTATCGCCAATACTTCTGATGTTGTCATTCAGACTTATTGGAAAAAGACTGGCACAGATGAGAATGGTAATACTGGTGAGTTTATTGGAGCGACACCATTTGAAGCAAATTCTATGCCAGCCAATACAGTATTTATTCCATTTTCAAACCTTACAGAAAATAATGTACTTGAGTGGATTAAAGCAGTGGTAGTTGATGGTTATGAAGAGCATGTAAATGAAAGAATCCAATACTCAATTAATCAGAAAATAACACCTATTGTAGATGCGCCTCTACCATGGGCACCTGCAAATACTGTTATAAATAGTAATGTTGCTGTAAGTAACACCTAATATTTTTTTCCATAATATGAAGGAGAATTGAAATGGAAAAGGTAACTCTAGAACTTAATGTAAACCAGCTAAATGTTATTTTTGGCGCTCTTGGTAAGGCTCCATATGAATCTGTTTTTGGTATTGTAGAAGAGATCAACAAACAGGTAGTTCCACAACTTCAGGCTCAGCATCCTCAGGGTCCATTGGCTGATAAAGTTGTAAACTAATAAAAAACAAACACCATTGGGTACAATAAATGTCAGATAATTTTACATTCGTATCCAATGGTGTTTTATCTACTTATGTTTATGGTAATCAAGGTTCTTTTAATACAGTAGCTAATGTTGCTATCGCAGATGAAATCTATAATACAAACGTCTCGATAAATACAACTTCCATTAGCATATCAAATCCTCAAAATTTTATTTCAATTACTTGTCCAAACACCGCGCAGCAGTCACTCGGAACATACTGGCTAAACTCAAACGGTCAATGGTCAATAATTACTCCATCATCTCTTGGTGTTCCGACATACGCTCAACTAGCAGCAAACATTGCAAGTCTTTCAACGGCTACCTCATCCACGATCAGTTCAGCAAACGCGGTAACAGCAAACTTAGCTGCATATACGACAGCTAATAATGGTCTCTATTCAAATTCATCTGGTACTTTCGTAGTAGGAAATAATGGTATTTTAGTTACCAGTTCTGGCGTATCTGTCATTGGTAATAGTGGTATAACAGTTAGTCCTGGTGGTGTATATGTTAATGCGCAATTTGGTTTAATAGCAAATACATTAGGATTATTTGTTAAAGCTAATACTGGATTGACCGCCACAGCTGATGGATTATTTGTCAATAGTTCTTATTTAACGACTTATATTTCCAACTCAACAGCAAATAATTCACCTAATCTTGGTGGAACACCTGCTTCAGCTTATCAATTAAATTCTACTCTTGCTGCTAATGTAGCTACAATGACAGCAAATAGTGCTACATATATTAATGGTCAATCAGCAGGTTCTTATCTTTTATCATCAACAGCAAGTTCAACATATCTTCCTCTTGCCGGTGGTACTTTAACAGGTCCACTTCTTTTTAATATTCCAATACAAACTTCCGGTGGAACCTCCACACAATTCTGGATTGGTAGAGGTACTGCAACTGGTTATGCTACACTTGCATATTCTGTTCCATCTGGTTATGGAATTGAATTTGATATTGCTAACTCTGCAAAAATGTGGATAGATTCTAATGGTGTAACTTATCATAACAACCAAGTTCAAGCTCCATCGTTTTATGACTATAATGATACTTCTTATTATGTCGATCCCAATTCGACATCAAATATTAATGGTCTAGTTGCTACTGGTTTTATATCAGCGGCTAGTGGTCTTAATAATGAAACTGGTTCAGTGAGCGCGACAAACTGGTTTAGATCATATAATTCCAGTGGTTGGTATAATGAAACATATGGTGGTGGAATCTATATGAATGACTCCACCTGGGTAAGAGTCTATAA
>Ga0208106_1000035_pt1 | contig 60194 bp, 50 predicted proteins | sample CryBogCBE25Jul08_FD_184577 | JGI IMG/M metagenome (GOLD analysis project Ga0208106, IMG submission 184577) | Freshwater microbial communities from Crystal Bog, Wisconsin, USA - CBE25Jul08 (SPAdes) | ecosystem: Environmental > Aquatic > Freshwater > Lake | place: Crystal Bog, Wisconsin, USA...
TATTGAATCTTGTTGCATTGTTAGCTTTTGTAAATTATTCAGTTATTCAAAAAGAGAAAATTATTGATAATGGGAAACTGATTTTTTTGGAGCTGATAGAGCATAATGCTAAATCGCCTTTGATTCAAGGCGACATGGTTCATTTAAAATACAAGATTTTACAGGGGCTAGTTTTTGACACAGTTTATAAACGTGGTTACATTGTTGTAAAAATAGATTCTAATTCAATAGCTGAAAGAGTTAGGTTTCAATCAAGATCGGATTTGAAAACAGAAAAAGAGTATCTTATTGAGTATAGTAAAAATTATTTTTCTTTGAATATAGGTGCTGAAAACTATTTCTTTCAACAAGGTGAAGCCAAGAAATTTGAACTGGCTAAATTTGTTGGGGTAAAAGTAGATGCTAATGGGAACAGTCTTTTAATGGGCTTATATGATGAGCAATTAAAAAAGATAGAGTAATTACCATTTATCTTCATCTGGAATATCTTGTTCATTTTTTTTAAACTGTTCACGGCTTTTCTTCTTTTGTTCTTGCCTTTCCAGAATGAGAAGTGCAATTAGTTTACCTGCATCTTCGTTAGGATGTTCAGCCAAGAGTTGCTTCAATTTTTTTTCAGATACGTCAACTGCGTATAATAAGTAAACAAGTTTTGCAAAGTCTCCAGAGATCAGTTGATTAATATGAGCAATCAACTCATCAAATGATAATTTTTCTAAAGAAATTAGTTCGTTATTGTTATTCATACTAACTATATTTTTCGATTACGCCCAATCCAAATAAAGCAAAATCATATTTAGCAGGATCACTTGCATCTAAGGTACGCAAGTATTTTGTGAGTTCCACAGCTGCTGCCCAGTCTACCTGTTTACGGTTGAGTAACTGAAATCGTTTTGCAACTCTTGCTACATGCACATCGATAGGGCAGATTAGATCTGAGGGTTTTATGGTTTTCCAAATTCCAAAATCTACACCTTTATTATCTTTTCGTACCATCCATCGTAAATACATATTCAATCTTTTGCAACCAGAATTTTTATCAGGGGAGGCAATATGTTTACTTGTTCGCTTTGGAGCATCTTCGAGGGATAAAAAATAATGGTGAAAATGTATTAGGCCTTGCTCTACTAAATTTTCTTTATTTGTTTTTAAAAGTTTGGGAGGAAAGAAGGCTGTTTCGAGGCTTTTGTTTGTAGAATAATGGTGTTTGAGAAATTCGATACTATACAAAAGATCGGTGGCATTAAATGTGCGATGTTTAAAGTGTAATAGTTTTTTAAGATCATTATCAGAATGATTCAAACAAAACTCGTGTGGAACCATATCCATCAATTGCATCAGTTCTTTCGACTTATTGATGATGGTAGTTCTATTCCCCCAAGCGAAAATAGCAGCGAACAATCCGGCTATTTCAATGTCTTGTTTGTTTGAGAAAAGATGTGGTATGCAAACAGGGTCGGCATCTATGAAATCAGGTTGATTATATCTAACCGTTTTTTCATCTAAGAATTGTTTTAACTGCCGTTTTTCCACTCTTCACTTTTATCTTTTAATGCTTCCCTTTATCCTATTGCTTGATTTAAATCTTCAATTAAATCTTCCACATCTTCAATACCTACACTCAATCGAATCAATGAATCGGTTAATCCGTTTTTAATTCTTTCTTCTCTAGGTATGGATGCGTGAGTCATAGAAGCCGGATGGTTAATTAATGATTCTACCCCTCCTAAACTTTCAGCGAGTGAGAAAACTTTGGTGCTGCTTAAAACACGTTTCGCATTTTCTACGCTATCGTCTTTCAGGGTAAAGCTCATCATGCCACCGAATCCGCGCATTTGTTTTTTAGCAATTGCATAGTTATGGTGATCTGCAAATCCGCACCAATATACCTTTAGTACTTTTGGATGATTACGTAAAAAATGGGCAATCTTTTCGCCATTCTCACAGTGTCTTTGCATGCGAACATGTAAAGTTTTAATGCCACGTAACACTAAGAAACAATCCATGGGTCCGGGTACTGCTCCGGTTGATTTTTGAATAAAATATAATTGCTCTCGTAACGCAGCATCGTTCATCATTAAACAACCTTGAATCAAATCACTATGTCCGCCAAGATATTTGGTGGCCGAGTGCATTACAATATCTGCACCAAGTGTTAATGGATTTTGAAGATATGGGGAGGCGAAAGTATTATCTACACAAAGAATAGCATTTGCTTTTTTTGCAATGATGCCAACTGCTGAGATATCAGTAATATTCATTAACGGATTGGTTGGCGTTTCAATCCAGATTAATTTTGTTTTTGCTGTGATCACCTTACTGATATTGTTAGCATCAGTGGTGTCTACATAAATAAATTTAATTCCGAACTTGGCAAATATTTTTGTGAAAAGTCGATAGGTGCCACCATACATATCATTGGCTGCAATCACTTCATCACCCGGCTCTAATAATTTAATTACTGCATCAGTGGCAGCAACCCCACTACTAAAAGCTAAACCATAGTTGGCTTGCTCAATTTGTGCATATGCTTCTTCTAATGCTTTACGAGTAGGGTTCTGACTTCTTGCGTATTCAAAGCCTTTATTTACCCCAGGAGCTTCTTGCACATAGGTAGAGGTTTGATAAATTGGAGTCATAATTGCTCCAGTGGATGGATCAGGTTCAGCTCCTGCATGAATATAGGTAGTGCCAAGTCTAAAACGCTTTTCTTGATTGCTCATAATTATTTCTTTTTAGAATTTTTTTCATTCACCAAGGTAATTGGAAGAACAGCTTTTATATCGTCCCAAAGGAAAATTAAATTAGCCCCGTTTTTAGTATCATCAAAATAAATGGTGAAGGCTTCTGCCAATTCCGTATTCTTTTCTACAACAATATCTGTTCGGATTAAATCTTTTCTGCTATCATATGTAAAACTACCCCAACAGAAATTATCTTTATTAATAATGATGGTCCATTTATTTTCTGCAGGTAAACAATAAACGGTATAACGCCCCTTTGCTAAAGTTTTTTCTCCAATCTTAAGGGGCACAAAAGTTTCTAATTCAGTTGCTTCATTAGCACCTAGACGCCACATTTCATTATAGTTGACAATCCCTCCAAAAATAGTTCTTCCATTTTTTAATGGTCTTCCATAAATGATTCTTGCAATTGGTTGATCCTTGGACTTGCCACTCATTTTTAAAATGGGATAATTTGCAGGCCAATAACTCATATCCATTGGTGACTTATCCAGTTCAGTAGGTTTTTGTTGGGCAAATCCAGCCAGGGCAGTTAAAAGGAAAAAAATAGTTATTAATTGCTTCATCGTTAGAAAGAGTTTAATAAATGTTTAGAGCAAAGATAAGTGCCTATTTACTTTGCAATCTGGCTAATTCCATTTCTGCAAATTTTTTAACATCAGGGAAAAAGGCTAGATAATTTTCTTTTAAAGATGCATAATTAGTTTCGAAAATTTTGAAGGCAGGTAGATGCTCTGTCAGATATTTAGTTCTTCTTACCAAACCTCCGAAACTCTTTTCAATTGCAGCGGGATACCTGTAATGAAACAACCAATTATTTGTAGACATATGTGGTAGTTGCCTTGCAAATTTTTCTGGCAACAAAATTTCATGATCATTTAAATCTTGGTAAACCTGAAGTGTAAACGGTTTCCACTCTTCTTCGCTCAATTCGTTTATATCTAGTGCTAAGAAATGATCATAAACAACATCCATAAACGCGCCAGCATATAATCCTACTGCGGGTTTAAAAAAGTGTTTGCCCAAATAAGTGGCTTCGTGATGATCTGTAAAATTATCAATAGCGCGATGTAGCCTTATTCCGTGTTGAATACCAATGGGATAGTCATATTGTGTTTTCCCCTTTACATAATCACTAATCATATTGCCCACTAAGATCTCTGGTTGACCAAAAGAAAGATAAGCATGGGCGAGTAGGTTCATGAACGAATGTTAATACTATGAGTTTTATTTTTTTAAGGCTTCTGTTAAAATCCAATTAGCCGCCAATGAAGCAGCTTCTGGTGAAAATGTCTCATCTATTGCTTCGTATGATAGCTCTTTACTTTTTGAAGTTTGGAATAGATGATTCAAGCCGTTTAATTCTTTTATTTGAAAATGTTTATTTCCACTCTTTTTTAATGCAGCTTCAATACCTGCTAAATTTTCTTTACTCGTTATTTGAATATCATTTGACCCATTTAATGCAAGAATGGGAATTTTAATTTTCTGAAGGTTATCAGCAGGCTGATAATTTAAAAAATAATTTAGCCAGTATAGTGCATGTTGGAATTGATTAGCCACTTTTAAAAAACTTTCTTTAGGGTCAGCATAAAATAAATTATTCTCTAAACTATCGCTCACATTTTTCTTCCATTCTGAATAATTTGCTTTCATTTGATCTTTCACAGTGTTGAGGTCTGTTGATTTCGAGAATGGTTCATTTAATTTCTTAATTACATCAATTGCCAAGACTTTATTAGTCTCTGAAAGATTTTTTTTGATAATATCTCTTTCCATTTGGAAATCCCAAATCTCTTGACCAGAAATACCTGGTCCTGCAAGTAACACGATGAATGAAACTGTCTTATTAGTTACTGCTACCATTGGCGCAATCATTCCTCCTTCACTGTGTCCGATTAATCCAATTTTATTTTTATCGATATCGGTTCTACTCAATAAAAAGTTAATGCTATTGTTTACATCGATTGCAAAATCTTTTGAAGTAAGTTTTGTTGGATCTCCAATTCCAATATTACTTTTTCCTGCACCACGATCATCAACACGTAATACGGCAATTCCTTTTTTAGTTAATAGGTCGGCTAATACTGCATAGGTTTTATGCCCAAACATTGTACCATCTCTATCTTGCGTGCCGCTTCCAGAAATGATAATCACAGTTGGAAAGCTAGTTTGATTAGTAGGTTTTGTAAATGTTGCGCCATAATGCAGGGTTTTATCAGCATTATCATATTCTACTTCTTCTACAAAATATCCGAATGGAGCTTTAGGGGTTTGAGGTCTAATTTTTACTTCTTCTTTTGGAATATCGGCTTCTTTTAGTCTTTTCATATTTAAGGGGAAGGAGCCTGGGCCTTGATGAAAAATTCCAGTTAAAGAATCTTTACCATCCCAATTAGCTCTATATCCACCTTTAATGATTTGAATCTCACAGAGCAAACTATCATTGATTAATTCTGTTTTGTTAATCATTAATCCAAATGCTTTTTGATCCGGACTATCAAATAAAGCAGCGTAACCTTTATCAGATTTATTTATATGAATAACAATTCGAAGTTTTACCTCACTAACTTTTAGCGTTCCCATCCAGGCCCCTACAATTTCTTGTGCCTGAATATTGGATAATAAAAAAAGTCCCACAAAAAATAGTGCTATCCTTTTCATAAATTATTTTTCTGTTGATTTTTAAAGAAGAGGTATGAAAATACAAATGGAACTATGCATATGATTCCAGTAATACTCATGAATGCAATAAATCTATATGCAGTAGGTAATACAATTGTTGAAATAGTCATCGCAATTCCACCTGCCATCCAAATTTTTCCTGCCAATAAATGTGTCTGTCTCCAATTCTCATCATTTTCAAGTGCCCAAGGGGTTCTAAATCCTGCAAAATAATTGGGTTTTATTTCTCTCATATAATTTCCTAAGAATGCAAAAAATATTCCTAATGCCGGGAAAATAATCCAGGTGATATTTTCTCCATTATTTTTGGATGCATAAGTTATTGCAAAATTGATAAAGCAAAACAATACTGAAATAGTAATTCCCATTTTCTTAAACAATTCAGGTGATTGTCCTGCTGTTTTTTTGGGGTCGATTTTCGGAAGGTTAGTGATCAATAAAAACGAACCAAACGATATAGCACTAAATAAGACTGTAAGAAAAATTAAAGTTGATTTCTCACTATAATCATTTGGTTTGCCATCCATATCAAAATGTGTTGGAACTATATTCGGAAGGCCAGGGTATATTGCTGCTAAGTAAAATAGGGGAAGGATCGCTAAAATTCCAGCAATCCAAATTACAGGTGATGTACTATTTTTCATTTTTATTATTGTATAATAGAATAACGCTAAAGTTAGAAAATTCAAATTCATTATTAGGGTAGTTTCGGGAAATCGAACAAAAAAATTACTTTTGCACTCGATTGATTAAATTATTAAAAAAAGAGGATATGAGTAAAGGACCTGTTTCGCAGTTTATACAACACCATTATCGCCATTTTAATGCAGCAGCTTTAGTAGATGCTGCTAAAGGATATGAAACCCATTTATTAGAAGGGGGAAAAATGTTAGTGAGTTTGGCGGGTGCCATGAGCACCGCTGAATTGGGCATTAGTTTGGCAGAAATGATCCGTCAGGACAAAATTGCTATCATTAGCTGTACTGGTGCTAATTTAGAAGAAGATGTGATGAATTTGGTGGCACATAGTCATTATAAGCGGGTGCCCAATTATCGTGATCTTACTCCCCAAGACGAGTGGGATTTATTAGAGAATCATTACAATCGTGTTACAGATACTTGTATTCCTGAGGAGGAAGCATTTAGACGTTTGCAGAAGCACTTGGTAAAACAGTGGAAAGATGCCGAAGCAAAAGGAGAGCGTTATTTCCCGCATGAGTTTTTATATAAGACCGTTTTATCTGGAGAATTAGAACAATACTATGAGATTGATCCAAAGAATAGCTGGATTATTGCGGCTGCTGAGAAAAACTTACCAATCGTTGTTCCAGGATGGGAAGACAGTACAACCGGAAATATTTTTGCCAGTTATGTGATAAAAAATGAATTGAAAGCTAGCACTGTGAAAAGTGGTATTGAGTATATGGTATGGTTAACAGAATGGTATCGTGCAAATAGCGGCGGAAAGGGTGTTGGTTTCTTCCAGGTTGGAGGAGGTATTGCAGGAGATTTTCCGATTTGTGTAGTTCCAATGATGTATCAGGATTTAGAATGGCATGATGTGCCTTTCTGGAGTTATTTTTGTCAGATAAGTGATTCAACAACTTCCTATGGATCTTATTCAGGTGCAGTACCCAATGAAAAAATCACCTGGGGTAAATTAGATATTCATACGCCTAAATACATTGTAGAAAGTGATGCCACAATTGTGGTGCCTTTGATTTTCGCTTATTTGCTGGGCTGGTAAGATTAAAATAAGAATTAAAAAGGTAGTTAAGATCACCTTTTTAATTCTTATTCAAATCTTTCTCTCTTTTTATCTGCTCGGCATATTCAACTTCATATCTCTCTTCAACATATTGTCTCTATTGGCAATTTCCCATGCGGTGTAGAAAATCATTAGTACACGTTTTTGCATGAGGTCGAAATTTATTTTCTCTATAGTATCGGTTGGTTTATGATAATCAGCTTGTAACATACCGTCATAGAAAAATAAAATGGGTACCCCTTTTTTTGCGAAATTATAATGATCGCTTCTGTAATAGATATTGTTCTTGTCTGCAGGATCATCGTATTTATAATCTAATACCAATTTGCTTGATTGATTATTCGCAGTTTCATTAATGCCCTGCAATTCTGAACTCAATTTATCGTGTCCAATTACATAAACAGTATTGGCAGAATCTGCGGTCATTCTTTCTGTATCAATTCTTCCCACCATATCAGTATTCAAATCAGCAGTGGTTTTTTCCATAGGATAAATCGGATGTTCTGAATAATAATCAGAACCCCATAATCCTTTTTCCTCACCACTCACTGTCATAAAAACAATATTTCTGCGAGGGTGCTTGCCTTTTTTTGCTGCAGCTGTAAATGCTTCTGCCATTTGCATTACACCAACAGTTCCAGAACCATCATCATCTGCACCATAATATATAACATCACCTTTTTTTCCAAGATGGTCATAATGACCAGTCAGCATTAGGTATTCTTCTTTTTTGTCTGTTCCTGGAAGAATTGCTATTACATTACTACTTTCTAAATTTTCAGTTGCCTTATTTACGGTTATTTTTATTTCAGATTGGTATTCTCTTTTATTTAACTGTTTAATTTGACTGATGTTTAAAATTTCAGTACGTCCAGTTAAAGCAGATGCTATTTCCGGAGAAATATTTCCTGTTACGAAACCTGTAATGGCATTGCGTTTGAGATACATGTTTCCTTTAATAGGGGAAGCAGTTTTAAGTGGAAAATTTGAACTGATATAAAATAAACCTGCTGCGCCTTTTGCCATGGCCACTTTCATTTTAGAATAGGTAGAACCAGGATTAGCAATCATTGCACGCATACCTCCTTGTGTTGGTAATGACATTCCCTCTGGGACACCTTCTAATACAATAATTAATTTGCCTTTTACATCTAGGTTGGCATAGTCATTCATTTGATGCGTAGAATCAATAATGCCATATCCAGCAAAAACAACTTTATTAAAATTAAATTCACCACTTGAAATCACTTGCAAGTTGAAATTAAAATCTTGGTCCCAATTGAAAGAGCGACCATTAACCATTAATTTTTTCTCAGTTAATGCATCTTGAAAAACCGGATATAATTGTTGATAGCTCTCACCATTACCTGGCTTAAGTCCCATTCTTTTAAATTCGGATTCAATATAAGCAGCAGCTCTTTTCTGACCAGGAGAAGCTGTTTCTCTTCCTTCCATTTCTGCAGAAGCTATAATGGATAATTTTTGTTTTAAATTTTCTTTTGTGATGACACTCCCAAATTTTGCTACATCAGTTTGTGCGTGCAATAAAACGATAAAGCCAAATAAAGGCAAACAGGAGAGAACTAATTTTTTCATAATCAATTTTAGTTTTTATAAAGAGCAGGAAATTTTATTAACCCTTGTTGCATGTCTTCCACCTTCGAATGCCGTATTCATAAAGGTTTCTAACATTTGTAGTGCAACAAAATAAGAAACAAAGCGAGCTGGTATACAAAGAATATTTGCATTATTATGTTGGCGAACCAGTAAGGCAACATCGTTCTGCCAACAAAGTCCGGCCCGGATTGAGACATGTTTATTTGCAGTCATAGCAACTCCATTCGCCGACCCGCAAAGAAGTATACCAAAGGCTGCTTCACCCTTTTCAACAGCGGTAGACACTAAGTGAGCATAATCTGGATAATCAACTGAATCGGGTGTATAAGTACCCCAATCTTTCACTTGAAACCCTTTTTCGTTTAACCATAGAACCAGTTGTGCTTTATATTCTAGACCGGCGTGGTCACTGCCAATTGCTATTGGTTTAGTGATATCGAATACGTATGACATAAATATTATTTTAGAGTATAAAGATAAAATTTTGCAAGATTCGAATTTCGTAAGTAGGCTATTTCAATATTTTCATCTTCACCATTTCAATTCGGGTGTCGCTTACGGATACGATATCAAATTTATAATGACCAATGATGATAGTTTCCTTCAATTTTGGAATGGTTTCATGTGCATTGATGATAAATCCACTTAGGGTTTCAGAATCTTCAACAGCAAAATCCATTTTGTATTTTTCATTAAGGTAATCAAGTTCTAAACGACCACTAAACATGAATTCATCTTCGGTAAGCTGTTTTTCTTCAAATTCTTCCACATCGTATTCGTCATGGATCTCACCAAAAATTTCTTCCAGTACATCTTCCATAGTTACGATTCCGGAAGTACCTCCAAATTCATCTACTACCCAAGCAATACTTCTACGTTCTTTAGTGAATTTATTAATCAGGTCGGTGGCGCTCATACTCTCAGGTACTGCCATCATGGGATGCATAATCGATTTAACAGAATCCGGTTTTTGGAAAAGATCAAGCTGATGAACATATCCCAAAATATTATCTATGTTTTCATCGTAGACTACCAATTTGCTTAACTGCGTAGTAACAAAATGCGTTTTTAATTCCTCAATAGAAGAATTGATATCTACACCTTCAATTTCAGTTCTAGGAACTAGACACTGACGGATTTTAACTAAAGGAAGACTTAATGCATTTTCGAATAATTCGGTATTTAATTCTTGATTGTCTTCGTCCTGCTCTTTGGTTTGTTGAAAGAAATGTTCTAAGTCAACTTTATTGAAAGCATCATTGCTTTTATTTAAACGCATATTAAATACATACTTCAAAATCCATTGAGAGATGTTAACGAAAAGGGTAGCAATGGGTTCAAATAAAGTGTAAAAGAAATGCGCGATAGTAGAGAAAAAGCTTAAAAATTTTTCGCTCTTTGCTTTAAAAACAGCCTTAGGAATAAACTCTCCAAAAACTAACACAACAATTGTAGAGATAAATGTGTCAACAATTAATTGAACAATATCATTCTTGAAATTAATGGGTCGCCAAGCGATGGATTTGAGCAACTCGTCAAAAAGTAATCCATAGATCACCAGGAAAATATTCAGACCAATAAGGCAGGATCCTATAAATTTTGCAGGATTCTCCATGAAATTTGCAAGGATCATTCCACTCTTTTTGCCCTGCTTTTTTTTGAGCTCAATGCTCAGACGATTAGCGCTAACAAATGCAATCTCATAGCCTGCAAAAAAACCGATCATTATCAGTGTACCAATGATTGATAGGAGGATATAGAGTTCAGACATACAGGAAAAATAGGATTATTTTTTTGTACTGCAAAGCTAGGGGAATACTTATAAAAATGAGCCCTAAAGAATCGGGGCTCATTTTTATAATGCAATAACTAGATGAACTCTGGAATTATGTTCTCTTAAATATGTAAGAATTATTTAAAGTCAACTGTACAGTTTTGACACTTCAGATCTAATTTGGCGCCTTTGCCATCTCCTACAGTGGCAGTAAAATGGCTGTCTGAATTAACATCTACATCATCCGAACTTGCATAAGAAACAGCTCCAATCATGTTGTGTTCCTTTATGGAGGCATTACTAGCATCTTTTTTCCCGATTGTTTTGGATTCTTGTTTTTCTACTACTGGCTTTTTTTCAAAACTAGCATATATCGTACTAAAAGCACCTTGATATGTAACTGTGTAATTTTTTACATAGCGCATGGGTAATCGAATATCTGCATATTTATTATTAATCTTGATCGATTCAAGTCCTTCGCCGATATTTCTAATTTTTAAATCAGCATTCGTTCCATCTAATTCCATGGAATAAGTAAGTTTAGTGATGCGAAGGTTGCCATAGTTTTTTCGGCAAATAATACTACCCACTTCTTCTATTTCATATTCATCATTGGTACTGCGTACTTTTAACTTTTTAACTGCCCCTGCTTCAATCGTAGCATATTTTGTATCTAAGTCTAAATCGTCAGCATCTTTTGCAATAAATCGACCATTGATTAATTCTATTTCTCCAATTTTTAAATTGCCTACATTGATATTTGAATATTTTGATCTCAAGAAAAACTTGTTTACATCACCGGCATCTAAACCTCCATTAGTGATATCTACATTTAATTTATTCAGATTTCCATCGATTATAATTTCTGCATACTTAGAGTCGATATCAAGATTATTTTCTTTTGGAACATAGATTGTCACCGATTTTTTTCCTTTCCCTTGCCCTGCCGCTACATTATTTGCAAAATCTAAATTTGTACCTCCCCATGAAACATTATTGTCATTAACAATATAAAAATTATTGCCATTTGCGCCTATTTTAATTTTTATTGAATTAGAGGTGCTGCGAAAACTGAAGTTCATTTTTTCGAACCATTCTGCATCAGTTACCTTACTGCTATCACCATCGTACATCACAGAAGTTACGATTTTCACTTTAGGTTGATCCCAAACTTTAATATCCAAATTTCGACTGTTCTCAATATAAATTTCAGCAGATTTATAGGCGGGTAACTCCATACTAATTTCTTTTGATTTCAAATCTTTCGGCTCTGTTTTTCTAAACTTCTTACCAGATAAGCTTTTTAAACTACTTAATTCGGCATTTAATTTTGCCTGCTGACTTTCCATATCCGAACTCATGGTAGCCATTTGTATTTGTTCCGCTTCTAACTTTTCTTTCTGGATTTTTAAATCAGCGAAATTGCCTGAAGATTCTTGTGCAAAACTACAAATACAAAAAAATAAGCTAATTGTTGCAATTGCTATTTTGTTAGTTTGAAAATGAGACATGTTATTTTGTTTTAAAGATTTAAAAAGTAAGTTTTAAGCGTATCAATTACTGGACGATTTTGTTTGTATCTACTATTGAGTTTTTGCATTTCTTTTTGTAGTTGTTTCAACATATTTAATTTTTGCTGGTAAACATTGATCAATTGATCCAGCAATTCATCACTCATGCCGTTTTTGTGTATATATGATTTGATTCGTGCTTCATCTTTTTCCATTTGATGCAATTGATTATTAAACTCGGAAAAATAATTTGGCGATTCAGCATATAATGGAGTAGTGCTGATACGAGCTTTTTGCAAATTGATTACTTGTGTAAAACTTGCTTCCATGGAACTCAGTTTCGATTCATTTCTCGAATTCAATTCGGTAATAGTATGAATTGTTGTTATTGGCGATGCAGTAGGAAATTTTATCCGTTTGGGGGTTTTATTTTTATCTAATAAAACTTTAGTTGCGTTTGAATTTGAATCTTTGTCGCCTGAATTTGAAGTTGCTATTTCTTTAATGGTAGATTTTACAATTGGTGTGGTAGTTTGAATGGATCTGTTTAATAGTAAAATGCCAATCCCTGCTAATAAAATAAAGCATGCTGCAATGGCCCAATTGCGCAATGGTATTGATTTTACAGGAGCATCAATGGATTCGCGAATACCTATCCAAACCTTTTCACTCGGTTCGTCAGAATCCAGAAGATGCTTTTGTGATTGAATATATTTTTTTAACTCATCCATTTTTTGCCATTTGTTGATTGATCTTTTCTTTTAAAAGTTTTCTTGCTCGATGGTATTGACTTTTACTAGTTGATTCACTGATTATAAGCATGGCTGCAATTTCTTTATGAGTATAGTCTTCAAACACATAAAGAATAAAAACCTGTTTGCATCCATCAGGTAATGCTTTAATTTGTTGATATACCATTTCTATGTTCACGGTCTTCCACCATTCTTCTTCCTGTTCATTTGAGATTTGATTATGCTGATCTTCCCAATCCTGCCAGAGCCAACTTTGTTTCGTTTGTCTGATACATTCGTTCACAACAATTCTCTTTAATCATCCACCAAATTGGGTTGCATCCTTTAATTGGTGCAATTTTTTAAAAGCAAGTATAAACGAATCCTGTAAAATATCCTCAGCTCCATTCTTATTTTTCGACATCCGTAAACAGATATGAAACATGGCTTTACTGAATTGCTGATACAACTGCGATTGCGCAGCGGCATCGCCCTTTACTGCTTTTTGCACCAATAAAGTAAGTATGTTGTTAGCTGGTTCCAAATCTCGTTCTGTAATAAGAGTAAGTTCTAATTAAAAGGTTGGAAATAGAAGAAAAAAAAAGTTAGCAACTGGAGCTGCTAACTTTTTTCTCATTGAATATTTTATTTAAAATTCTGGAAGCCTGGGTTTGGTTCCCACTATTTCATCTATTTTTTGTAAAATATCTATTGATAATAATGGCAGCACTTTTAGGGCATCTAAATTGTCGAGTAATTGTGCTTTTTTTGTTGCTCCCAGGATAGCCGTGGTAACATTTTCATTTTTAACACACCAGGCGATACTTAAAGATGCTAGGCTCACGCCTAATTCTTTGGCTAGTTCTCCTAATTTTTTTACTCTGTTAATGCGGTCTTCGGCCATCCATCTGTCTTTTAGCCAATCGAAACCTTCAATGGCAAATCTGGATCCTTCTGGAACACCATCATTATACTTCCCAGTTAATAATCCTGCTGCTAATGGACTCCAAATGGTGGTTCCCAGACCTACATTTTTATACACTTCTAGGTATTCGTTCTCTACTTTATTTCTTTCGAACAAATTGTACTGTGGTTGTTCAACAGAGGGGCCGATTATACGGTAGTCTCTAGCCACTCTATTCGCTTCCATAATTTCTACCCCACTCCATTCGCTGGTACCCCAATACAAGATTTTTCCTTGCTGTATAAGTGTGTTCATAGTGAGAACAACTTCTTCGATAGGTGTATTTTTATCCGGGCGATGACAGAAATATAAATCTAAATAATCAGTTTGCAATCTCTGCAAAGCTTCGTGGCAAGCTTCTGTTAAGTGTTTGCGACTGAGACCGGTTTGATTAGGTTTATTTCCCTTACCCCTCCAACCGAAAAAAGCTTTCGATGAAAGTGTATAAGACGTTCTATCCCAGTTTTTTTGTTGTAAAACACGCCCCATCATTTTTTCGCTCTCACCCAATGCGTATACTTCCGCATTATCAAAAAAATTGATCCCATTATCATAGGCAATGCCCATTAATTCATCAGCGGTTCCATCTTCAATTTGTTTATGAAATGTTACCCAGCTTCCAAAACTGAGAATGCTTAATTGTAAGCCTGTTCGGCCCATTCTTCTATATTCCATAATTTTATTATTTTATAGTACTGCTATCTGGCACTATGAAAAAGCTGCCTGGTTTAACATGTCCAATATGTACGTCGGTTAAATTTTGGTCAGAACTAAATCCAATGCCAATCAATGTCTGGCGAACTGGTTGTGAATTACTAATATAAACTTCTTTATCTGTTGAAAACCGCTGAGTTGTTTGATCCCAATACAATTCCTTACTAATGAGGGTATCTCCTTTTACATTAAAAACAATCACACTATCCTTTAAAAAAATCTTACTATCCTTTTCAGAATAACTACCATATCGTGCAAATAATTTGCTTTGAATATGGAGTGAATCATCAAAAAAGTCAACTCGCAGCGTTTTAGGGTATTCTATTTTCTTACCATATTCGTCTTGCGTCAAGAGCATGGAGGGGGCAATCAATTTAGCTTTGGTTTTACCATTTTGACTCATGTAGCTTTCTACATTTTTTGCTTCATCAACCCCAACAATTTTTTTACCAAGATTCTTAACTGTATTAATATCATTTTCGCATGCTGTAAACACAAAAAAGCATCCAATTAGAAAATTGGAAAATAGGGTACAGTTATAGTAAGTCCGATTAATCATAGTTGCATTTGGTATATCAAATATCGTTTAAACTTCGGCAAATGAAATGCGAAAAGCCTTCTGTCATTTGTAAAAGAGGGTAAATAAAATATCCTGAAATAATTTAAAGGTTATTAAACTCACTAATTGCATAAAGACCTTTATAAATCAGGTATGGATCAGCAAAAATTTTATTTTTCAAATGTGGTAGAAAAAAAGGCATATCGCCGCCAGTTAAAAACACGTTAAAGTTGTTGAATTTTTGGGCGTAAGCTTCGATAATTCCATCAATCTCCTTGCTCATACCTAAAATCACACCACTTAAAAGATTGGTTTTAGTATCGTAACCAATTAAGGGAAACTGATTTTCTGCCTCCACTAAGGGCAATAAAGCAGTGTACTCGTGCATGGAACGGAAGCGCATTTGCATCCCCGGTGAAATGCTGCCACCTAAAAACTCGTGTTGTATGTTTACGAAATTATAAGTGATGCATGTACCTAAGCTAATCACCAAATTATGCTGATTGGGGAATAAATCCACGGCAGCTGCAACAGCCGCCAATCTATCTGCGCCAATAGTTTCAGGCTTTCCAACTGGAGTTGAAAAGGGAATTTTACTATTATGACCCAATTTGTGAAATTTTGTATGGGCTTTTAGAATTGATTCTGCTTCCGGATTATGGTTGATGACAGATGCCAGTATTGATTTAGTTGGTTTGAAATCATGAATAAGCTTCTCTATCGTCTCTGGTAGGTCATTCTCAAGTACTAATAATTCCTGCAATTCTCTGTTTACGAACAAAGCACATTTTAAGCGGGTATTACCAAAATCAAAGCAGCAAGTTCTTTGCATAAATCGCTTTTTATTTAAAAAGTTCTATTAAAGCAAGCAAGATGCGAAAGTTTTCGGTTCTTTGGAAACTCTAAGGGAACTATTATGATAATTTCAGGTTTTACAATCATCAAAAATGCAGTATTGAACGATTATCCAATTCTGGAAGCGATCCGTTCGATTTTGCCAGTAGTTGATGAAATGATTGTTTTAGTTGGTGACTCTACTGATGGAACCCTCGCTTTGATTGAATCATTAAATGAGGAAAAGATTAAAATCCATCATTCTGTTTGGGACATGAAACCAGCTAATGGAGAAAATGTGTTGGCTGTTGAAACCAACAAAGCATTACAATTGATACATCCAAAAAGCGATTGGGCATTTTATATTCAGGGCGATGAAAACATTCACGAAAAGTATCATGAAACAATCTTAGAAGCTTGTAAGAAATATAAAGATAATTTAAATGTAGAGGGTCTACTTTTTAAGTATCTACACTTCTATGGTACCTATGATTATGTGGGGGATAGTAGAAGATGGTATAGTCATGAAGTGAGAATTATTCGAAATGATACATCCATTAAGGCTTATCGCGACGCACAAGGATTTAGAAAAAATGGGGAGAAACTGCAAGTGAAATTAATTGAAGCTACTGTGTATCATTATGGATGGGTAAAAAGTCCTGCATCTATGCAACAGAAAATAAAAAATGTAGCAAAAATCTTGCTACCTGAAGACAGGGCGGAAGAAATTTTAAAAGGCTCAGATATTTTTGATTTCAGTATGTTTGATTCGCTCAAAAAATTTACAGGAACGCATCCGGTTGTTATGCAAAATAGGGTAAAAGCCAATAATTTATTGGTGGAATTGGATATTCAAAAAAAGCAATTTTCGTTTAAAGAAAAAATACTGTATCGTCTTGAAAAAATGACTGGCAAAAGGTTGTTCGAATTTAAGAACTACCGGATTTTGAAGTAGCTTTTTTCCACATAAAAGCGATTGGCCAGATATGCAGAAATACACCAAACTGATAGTTTAAAGTTGATTCCACTATACAGCTTAACGCAATGGCAATGGTCCAACAAATTAATCCCGCATCTATTTTTTTTATATTTATAAATAAGGGATAAAATAACCAGCCGGTAAAAAGAAGCATTCCCCACCAGCCACTTCCCATCCACCAAAATAACCATTGATTAAATGGCCAGCCATATTCAGTCTTTTGATTTGCGAAATTTCGTGTAAAACTTTCTTGTAAAATATTTGATATGCCAGACCATCCAGCATTTATGTTATTATGATTGTTTATAGAATTCCATGCCGATAAATTAATCGCTCTTCTTGTTCCATCGGAATAATTCGGATCATATTTACCAGGTTGAAATTGTTGCCAGTCCCATATACTGTAAGCAATTTTCTGATGAATTGTTGGAACAATTAAATAGGATAGTACAAGTATGCTTGTAAATAAAATGATTCCTGGAAAAATTAGTTTGACAGATATACTATTTTTTATTGCGAACAAACTATAGCAGAATAAGATACTTATTGCCATTACCCAACCGGTTCGTACTGATAGGAATAATATCAATAAAAATAAAACTGAAGTAAGAATCCATGCGATAGATTTTTTAAAAATAGGGAAGATGAGCAGGAATAAAAAGCTACTGCATAAAAAAATCGAAAATCGTACATAATCAGAATCCATCAAAGTGGGCAAAGACTTACCCGATCCATAGGCATTATTGGAATCTGTAAAATGAAATAAGTACCAAATCACTGGATATGATATGCCAATGCAGGTTGCGATCATCCATATTCTGATCATTTTCTTTTCAATAACTTCCATTGAAATTGATTCCACTATACAAACTGTGGCAGGGTATGCAGTTAGGGTAAGCAAATAATTAAGACTATCGCCAGATAAACTATTTTGCCATGTACCTAGTATCCATAAAAAAATAGGGGCAGAGCTCCATATAAATAAAGGGCTTTTGAAAAATCGATTTTTGTTATTTATTAATTGCAAGATTGCGTATGCGGCCCATAAGATTAAGGTAATAGAAAGCAATGCTCTACTTACAAAAAGCCCTGCCATTAAAATGACAAACAAAAAAGACGAGATATTATTTTTCAGCATAGCTTTAAATCTTTTCAATGCTACTGAATATTCTGCAAAAAATAACCGAATAAAAAAAATCAGTTGCTTTACATTAAATTTAGGGTACTCAACACTATGTGGCAATCAATATTGAACGATATTAAAGTAGGTAATTTTAAAATATTGGCAAGGGCCATCTCTTTGGTTGAAAATGAAGTGCCTGGATATGAACAATTATTGCAAGAGCTTCCTTTTTCAAATACACCAGTTATAGGAATTACAGGGCCTCCAGGGGCTGGTAAGAGCACATTGGTAGATGCATTGATTGCTCACTGGATTGCACTTGATAAAAGAGTGGCTGTTTTATGTGTGGATCCTTCCTCCCCCTTTAATTATGGGGCACTATTGGGTGATAGGATTAGGATGAATGAATGGTATATACATCCCAATGTATATATACGTTCTTTAGCAACCAGAGGTTCGTTGGGTGGATTGCATCCACATATAATTGAGATCACTTCACTTTTACAGGCAGCTACTTTCGATTATATTATTGTGGAAACGGTAGGAGTGGGACAAAGTGAGATTGAAATTGCAGGATTAGCGGATGTAACGGTAGTGGTTGTAGTACCAGAAGCTGGAGATGAAGTCCAAACTATGAAGGCTGGATTAATGGAAATTGCCGATATATTCGTGATTAATAAAAGCGATAGGCCCGATGCCGATAGTTTTGTTCGAAATCTAAGGTTAATGCTATCTACAGGAAACAAACAGGGAAATAAAACTGCAGTTTTAAAAACCGTTGCCTCATCACGTATTGGCATTGAAGCACTTATTAAGGCGATAGAAGAAATTAAAAACAGCAACCATGTTTCTGATAAGAAAATATGGCTGTTAACAGAAAGAGTTTTTAAGTTAGTTCAACAGAAAAAAATGCGCGGTATTCCAAAAGAATCTATTAGAAAAATTATTTTAGAACAGTATCAAGAACCGGGATTCAATTTATTTACACTTGCCCAAAAAATTTACAATGAATCCTGAAAATACAACTGCAAATATCTCTGTTGTAATGGCTACTTACAATGGGGAAAGATTTTTGAAACAGCAAATTGATAGTATTTTAAATCAGAGCTTGCCCCCTACAGAATTGATCGTGATTGATGATTGTTCTCAAGATGGCAGTTTACGGATACTTCAGGAATATGCCTCTAAAAATCCCATTGTAAAATTTTTTTCAAATGAAGTGAATATTGGCTTTGTTAAAAATTTCGAAAAAGGAATTTCTTTATCCAGTGGAAACTTAATTGCACTAAGTGATCAAGATGATATTTGGGTAGTAGATAAACTGCAGAAGCTTTTTGAAGGCATTGGTGATTCATTATTAATTTATAGTAATTCTGAATTGGTTGACGAGTCAGGCAAAAGCCTGCATAAAAAAATGTCGGACATAAAAAATCAAATAGGATTCAATTCAAGTTTGATGTTTGTAATTGGTACCTGGGCTCCTGGGCATGCATTTCTTTTTAAAAGAACCCTAGCAGAAAAGTGTATTCCTTTTCCAAGTATTGTGGCCCATGACTTTTGGTTAGCTTTTATGGCAACATGCTATAAGCCGGTTAAATATTTGGCAGAGCCATTAGTATTATACAGACAACATTCCTCAAACACAGTTAGTGCCAATACTTTTTCGAAAAATAAAAATAAAAGGGAAATATCAAGAGCAGAGAAAGAAGAAATGAGCAGAGAACGAATGCAGTTTCTTTACAAATCTTGTCCCGCTGAAAGAATCGAAGAAAAACTTGTTTATAAAAAAATTAGTGAAAGTTATCTAAACAATTCTTTTGGCAATAGAGTATTACGTTTCAACACTTTTTTTAAGTATCGGGATCTCATACTTGCTTATAAAAACAAGTCTTATTTTGGTAGAATCCTTTTCTGTGTGAAAATGTTTTTTAAGATAGATGCGTAACAAAAATTATTTGTAAGATTCTTTAGAAAATGTCAGTGCAACTCTTTTAATAAAGTTTTTCAATTGTATGAATAAAGGGATTGGTTGAGTAGACAATGGGCCATCGAATAGGTCACCCCTTCTTAAATAGTATTTCGAAAAAGTACCGGAGGTCATTCCCCATTTAGAGATAAACCTTGAATACCCTTTATTATGTTTTATTCTTTTTACAGAAATAGAACCAAAATGATAAACCCTACTTCTAGAAATACCTTTAAAAGTTCGCACACCTAGTTTCCACAGTTTCATGGAGAAGTCGGGATCTGAATACATTCCTGGACTAAACTCAATACTATATCCCCCGGCAAGGTCCCAAATGTCTTTGTGTACAATATTGGGAGGCCAGGTAGATCCCTGCCAATCGTTCATTGGGAGGCTATTAAATGTTTCTAATAAAGCACTTTCATTGAAGCTTTCGATGCTGTTTCCAAAACTCTTTTCGATAGAACAACTGCTTTGTGCATTAATTTCAATAGCGGTAGTCGAGAAGAAAAAATGCTTATGGCCAATCGCCTCAATTTCTTCTTTAATTGGTTTGTCCCAATCGGGACAAACATACATATCATCATTTAGATAAAGCAGGTAATTGGTAGTAGCTAAATTTCTACAACTATTTAAAGCAAAGCAGACTCCTATATTTTCATTACTAAAAGAGTAACTAATATCGGGCTGTGATTGTATCCAATCCAAACTGCCATCTTTCCCTTCATTGATATGAACAATAATTTCGTGTGGAAATACAGAATTTTTGCGAATGCTGTTGATGCAGAGTTGTAAATATTTTAAATTATTCCAACTAGGAATCATTATTGAAAACAATGCGTTAGCTGGCGTTTTGCCGAGTGTTTTTTCGATGGTTATATTCATTTGTGCCGAAAAGCTTTAGTTCTTATACTGTTCTTTTTCGTTTTTCCACCAACGCCAACCGATATACCCCATGATTGCTAAAGGTGTAAATGCCAGATAAATAATGGCAGAATTGAGTGCCTTTCCAGGCCCTTCTCCCAATTGAGAAGCTGTTTTGGTGCAGATGGAACATTGTGCCAAAACAGGGTTGACGTTAACCATCAACACGATAAATAAACCCCAAAAGACCCAAAAAAACTTTTTCATCTCCAAAATTTCGGCTCAAAGATAACGTGTAAAACTTCTCAATTTTCCTTAACTTTCTCATTCAACTTAACTAACGTGAACCAAAGAAGAGCTTTTTTACAGAAAATGGGGATGCTCGCTGGAGCATTTTCAGCTAATAGTCTTTTCAGTGAATTGCATGCTGCCAACTTTAAAGCCGCACAACAGAAAGTACAATTATTAACGCCAGAAGAAGCTGCTGCCGATGAAGATTATTGGTCGGTTATTCAACAGAGTTATACAGTCAATTCTAATCTGATAAATCTGAATAACGGAGGTGTTAGCCCTTCACCAAGGGTTGTTCAAGAGGCTGTTGCGAGGTATAATGATCTTTCAAATCAGGCTCCATCTTATTATATGTGGCGGATTTTGGACCAGGGCAGGGAACCTTTGCGTTATAAATTAGCTGAGTTGGCTGGCTGTTCACCTGAGGAAATAGCGATTAATCGTAATGCCACTGAGGCATTAAATACCGTAATTTTTGGGTTAGATCTAAAAGCGGGAGATGAAGTGATTGGTACAAAGCAAGACTATCCGAATATGATAAATGCTTGGAAGCAAAGAGCATTGCGCGAGGGGATTGTGTACACACAATTGAATTTTAAATTTCCTATTGAGAACGACGAAGAAATTGTTTCTACTTATGAAAAAGCCATCACATCCAAAACCAAAGTGGTTCATATAACGCATATCATAAACTGGATTGGCCAAATTTTACCAGTTGCGAAAATTGCAAAAATGGCTAAGTCGAAAGGTTGTGAAGTAATTGTAGATGGCGCACATAGTTTTGGTTTATTAGATTATAAAATTCCTGATCTGGGTTGTGATTATTTTGGAACAAGTTTGCACAAGTTTTTGAGTGCACCTATTGGAAGTGGTATGTTATGGATCAGCAAAGATAAAATCTCTAAAGTTTGGCCATTAGTTTGTAATGATAATCCAAAAGGAACTGATATCAGAAAGTTTGAAACCATTGGTACACGTAGCTTTCCGATTGAACAAGGGATTGGTGAAGCAGTTAATTTTCAAATGGCGATTGGATCAAAAAGAAAGGAAGATAGGATTCGATATTTAAAAAATTATTGGGCTAATAAAGTAGTTAACCATCCAAAAGTGAAAATTCATACTTCTTTTAAACCTGAGTATTCTTGTGCTATCTGTGGGGTAACTATCGATGGCATGACTCCAGGTGAATTAGATACTGCATTATTGAATAATTATAAAATACACACCGTAGGTATTGTGTGGGAGAATATTAGTTGTGTGCGTATTACGCCACATGTATATACCCGATTGCAAGATTTAGATAAATTGGTGTTTGCTATTCGAGAGTTGGCAGATAAGCAGAAATAAAAAAAGTCCCTTCTGAGTTTTCAGAAGGGACTTTTTTTAAAAGAAATCCATAAATAATTATGATGACTGTTTAACAGAAAGCTTCTTTGATTTTACACCATTTGCTGGTCTGCTTTTGCCAAAAGAACCTTTAAATCTTTTGCCCTTTGCGGTTTTTTTATCGCCTCTTCCCATTGTAATTTTTTTTGAATGAATTAATTGATGAGCTGCAAAAATAGAAAAACCCCCGCATATGCAGAGGTTTTTCTATTTGGGTCTAAGTAATTAAACTTTTGAAGCCAATTCTTTACCTGCTTTGAAGCGAGCAACTTTTTTCGCTTTGATTTTGATGGTAGCACCAGTTTGAGGGTTACGACCTGTACGAGCCGCACGCTTAGAAACTGAGAAAGTACCAAAACCAACCAAAGTAACTTTATCGCCTTTCTTTAAAGTTTTAGTTACAGTGTCAACAAAAGAATCTAAAGCAGCGTTAGCTTGAGTTTTTGTAATGCTAGCGTCTTCAGCAATCTGAGCAATCAATTCAGCTTTGTTCATAGATGTTATTTTAATTTGATTTTTAAATCTAGACAAATTTATTTTCTTTTCATTACTAACAAAATTTTTTTTATACACCTGAGCACCTCTAAATCCATGTCAGTAAAGGGTTTCAGGCGAAAAAAGTAAATATGTATAAACATCGATTGCCCACCTAGGATAGGTTGAAAGCCTTACTGACAAAGGGTTTCAGATTGATATTCCTGAAACGCTTGTCCTAGGCGGCTTTCAAAGGAATATAATAAAGTTTCGTGATTAGCAAAATGAAAAAACAAAAGTTTCCACACTCAATGCACAACCTGCATTAAAGATCTAAAACTTATCACTTTGTTTCCCCAAACAGCAAAAACGTCATTTCGCAATTTGGTGGCATACTTCTCAAGATAAAGGTTGTAGGCAGCTTTAGATTCGGCACGATATTGAACTGCATAAGTTGGTCCGTCGCTATCATCCTGTTCAAGTAATTGCACAAATTGAAACTCTGTGAAACACCCAGATAGCATAATTTCTGGTATATGGGTCTTTTTCATCCACTGTACCCAAATTTCATGAATTGAGGGGTCAACTTTGGTAGTTACATTATAAATAAACATCTAACAGCTTGATTTATTAGTTATTAATTGAGTTCCAGATATATAGGGCAATGATCACTATGTTTGATATCTGGGTAGATTTCTGCACTTTTTAATTTTGAAGACAAAGTATCAGTTACACAGATATAGTCGATTCTCCATCCTTTATTTTCTAAACGAACACTAGGAAAGCGCTGACTCCACCAACTGTATCCTCCGGTTTTGTTCGGATTCAACTGACGAAAACTATCGATCCATCCATTTTCTAGAAACTTATCCATCCATGCTCTTTCTTCAGGTAAAAAGCCAGAAGAATTTTTATTGCCCTTGGGATCATGAATATCTATTGCCATGTGCGCAATGTTATAATCTCCCAGAATAATTATTTGAGGTCTAGTTTTTCTAAGTTCTTGTAAGTAAACATAAAATTCATCCAACCACTTGTATTTATAAGTCTGTCTTTCATCTCCACTTGTTCCTGAGGGAAAATAAGCATTGATAAGAGTGATATCTCCAAAATCTGCTCTGATAACTCTTCCTTCAAAATCACTATGATCTATTTGGTTGCCATAGAAAACCTGGTCGGGTTTAATTTTTGTAAATATGGCCACTCCACTATAACCCTTTTTTTGAGCAGAAAACCAAAACGTCTGATAACCTAAATCTTCAATTGATTTAAAATCTACATTGTCTTTATGTGCTTTTGTTTCTTGTAAACAGATGATATCTGCTGGATCTGTTTGCAACCAGTCTGTAAAACCTTTTTTAATTGCGGCACGGATACCGTTAACGTTGTATGAAATGATACGCATATGGTAAATGAATTAATAGGTAATTTGTCTTTTCAAAAAATCCCAAGCTTCTAAATAAACATCAATATCATTTGGATAATCATGTCTACCACCAATTACTTTTAGCAAAACAATTTCTGGCTTGCCTTTTTTAAAATAGCGATATTTTTCAATGGTCTTACCATCAGTAGGGTCAGTATCTGGAAGTAATTCTTTTGTGGGTTCACCTTCATAACCTGCAAGACCAGCCCAATAATGAAACGTTTGTTCAGTTGATAAAACCGTACCCAAAATTGTGCCTGGGATTATAACTTCACCTCCATTATATGGGTTCACAGGATCGTTTGTGCCATTGATTATCATTACCGGAATAGCTATGCAAGAGGCTAAACAATCCATATTTTTTGCATCAGGTAAATTAGCAATAATAGCCGTGATTGCTTTGATTTTAGTTGGCATTGTTAAAGCCAATTTGTAAGTCATATGTCCACCACCTGAAGTGCCAATAGCAAATACCTGATGAGTGTTTATGTCGTAATGTTTTTTAAAATATCGAATCATCTCGTCGAAAAATACTTCTTCATTTATATTTTCTTTATTAGCTATTGCTGTAGAAGCTTTTCTGCATTCATTCCAGAAGTGCAGGTATCCATCCGGATATACTAAGAGAAGGTTTTCTTTTTCCTCAATTGCTGCAAGTTTTTTAGCTCCGGTCATTATTTGTAAACCTGTTCCGCCAGAACCATGTAAAACAAAAACCAAGCTTCTATTGGAAATTGAATTAATTGGTTTAGTAAAATGAAAAGTTCGATAATGCCCTTCAATTAAAATACTATCACTCAATAATTGTGATGAAGCATTTAAATAAAGAGTTAATAATAATAAAAGAAAAATATATTTTTTCATTGATAATTTTTCTGTAATAATGAAATATTTATGTCTAGTACTTATAATAAAGATAAGAGTACTTAGTTTAAAAATCATTTTGTAAGCTTCATTCATTAACTATATATTTGTCTCGGTTTCGGTTCTGATACTTTTGAAAAGTAGAAAGATTAATAGGGAATCCGGTGTAATTCCGGGACTATCCCCGTAGCTGTAAGCTCCTTAAAATTATTCAATCTTCGTGCCACTGTTTATAACGGGAAGGCCTTGAATAATGGAGTAAGTCAGAAGACCTGCCGCCACCTTCACAATTTTTCAGCTTTCGGGTGAAAGGCATGGAGTGTAAGCGTCGTAAGGCTTTTATATTTCTATCTTTTATTATTTCCTGAAAGTGGTCACAACAAAAATTTCTTACAAATGAAAAGAAAATTTTTAGTTATGGCTGCTATCATCATCAGCAGTCAGCTACATGCACAAGACAGTACCATTGTAAAGCAATTGGACGAAGTAATTGTAACCGCTAACAGAGTGGAACAAAAACAAAGCAGTACCGGTAAAATGGTTACAGTTATTAATCAGGAAACTTTACAACGCAATGCAGGGAAAACACTTGCGGAAATCATTAATTATCAAGCTGGTATTTTTATTAATGGTGCAAACAACAATGCAGGAACTAATCCTGACTTGTATTTGCGGGGTGCAGGAACTGGAAATACTTTAATATTAATTGATGGAATTCCGGTAGGAGATCCTTCGAATATCAATAACACTTTCGATCTAAATATGATTAGTTTAGGTCAGGTAGAAAGAGTTGAAATTTTAAAAGGTGCACAAAGTACTTTATGGGGGAGCGATGCTGTAGCAGGTGTAATAAATATCATCACTAAAAAAGCAGAAAAAAATGTCATTAATCCCACAGCCATGTTGAGCTATGGCACTTATCAAACATTTAGAGGGAATGTTGGATTAAATGGAACGATTAATAAATTCAGCTATCACATGGTCTATGATTTTATGAATACAGGTGGGTTCCCTGTTGCACATGATAGTACCGGGAAGATGAATTTTAAAAATGATGATTTTAATCAAAACAGTTTTCAAGCAAAACTTGGGTATCAGTTTAATGATCACTTTTCTCTCAAAGTTTTTAGTACACAATCGAAGTACCATGGTAGCACAGATCCAGGCGCTTTTCAGAACGATAAAGACGATTATTTTACCAATAAAAATTCATTGCAAAACTTTGAATTATTGTATATGAATAAAGGAATGCAAATGCATTTGTCTCAAAGTTTTTTACAAAATAGCAGATCTTATTTGAACGACAGTGCTAGTGTGAGTGGTTTTGATATTTATTCGAAAGGAGATTATCATGGTAAGACTGCAGTTACAGAACTATTCGGAAATTTTGCTCTAGGCCATAATATCAAATTGATATCTGGCTTACAAAGTATGATTCAGCAAACCGATCAACATTATTTGAGTATTAGTATGTATGGACCTTATGAAACAGCATTAGGGGATAGTGCTAAAGTAACTAATGTGGCAATGTATCATTCTATTTTAATAACTGGCAAATCAGGATTTGATGTTGAAGCAGGATTACGATATAATCATCATAGTATTTATGGGAATAATCTTACTTATACTTTTAATCCCTCTTATCATATTAGCGACTTTGTAAAATTGTTTTTTAATATTTCATCCGCTTATAAGATTCCATCCCTGTATCAATTATATAGTGAATATGGAAACAAAAATTTAACTCCGGAAAAAAGTGTCAATACTGAAATTGGTTTGCAAGTGTTTACTAAGAATAAAAAATCAAATTTTAGATTAGCTGCATTTAAAAGAGATATCAAAGATTTAATAGTATTCTATACTGATCCAAATACGTATGCAAGTAATTATATTAATCGCGACAAACAGCACGATTATGGATTTGAATTGGAATCAACTATCGGATTTTCAAAAAAATCAAATTGGTTGAATAATCTTACTTATGTAGATGGTGAAGGTGAGAATGCCGGGGTTAAAACTAAAAATTTATATCGTCGTCCAAATTTTATATGGAATTCAACATTCACTGCTGAGCTTGCAAATGGGTTCACTGTTGCACCCTCTTTTCGATTTATTGGGGATAGGTTGAAAGGTACGTATGATGCAGGTCCTAGTAAGATGCCGGCTTATTATACGATCGACGTATATGTAGGTTATGTCATTACAAAAAAATGTAGGGCATTTGTTGACATAAAAAATATTACCAATCAGGAATACTTCGATATAGTTGGGTATAATAGTAAGCGATTTAATATGATGACAGGAGTTAGTATATCCTTCTAAACTAAAAATCTCGATGATATTATTCATCGAGATTTTTTTATTTTTAATCTTTTGGTACAGGTGGCGGACCATCTGGTAGCATGGCCTTCCAAACTTCGTTACCCTTTCTTTGCAAAAATTCTGCTTTAATATCTTTCCTTAATTGTTCGTTTTCGAAAAGATCAACCATAGTTGTTCCTAAAGATTTGCATGCAAAGAGCATGCCTTTGTGTCCAATGCTCATTCCCCCACAAGCCACCACAACCCATGAATGCCAGGGAGCCTGAAATGGTGCGGTAGTAGCCATTAAGGTAATTTCAGGAACGATATAACTAACGTCTCCCACGTCGGTGGAACCACCAGGCGTATTTTCTTTAGTAGTTTCCAGGGGCTTAATTGATCCATTGATTCCATTTGAAGCTAATCCGTATTCCTTCATTATTTTATCAGCAAAATTTAATTCATCAGCAGTGTAAGTAATGGGTCCAACAAGATTCATATTATTCTGTAAAGTTTTTGCACCCGTTTCATTAATTAATAGTTCATATAAACCATTATTGAGTCTAACTTCAGAACTAACACCTGCCATCAATGCGGCACCTTTAGCAATATCTTTCATTCGTTCAGCAACTTCAACAACACCACTTCGTTTACTATCTCTTATCCAAAGCCACACTGCTGCTTCGTCAGGAATTACATTGGGTACTTTGCCAGCTTTTGTAAATACATAATGCATACGAACACTAGGTTTCACATGTTCACGCATATAGTTAATACCCTGCGCAAAAAATTCTGCGGCATCCAGGGCACTTCTTCCATTCCAAGGATCTGCTGCTGCGTGTGCTGATTTTCCTTTAAATGAAATAGTATAATCTGTAATGGCTTGAGAGCTTTGCATATTTGCTTTGTTTTCAAAATCAGGATGCCAGTCGAGACAAACATCGAGGTCATTAAACAAACCTTCCTTAGCCATCCATACTTTTCCGGCAAGATCTTCTTCTGCTGGAGTGCCATAGAAACGAATGGTGCCTTTTAATTTGCCCGCTGCAATAAGTTCCTTGATAGATACAGCGGCACCAAGACTAGCAGTGCCAAACATATTATGTCCGCAACCATGTCCAGGAGCACCTGTTAGTAATGCTTCTTTATTTGGTTGTGCTTTTTGTGAAAGTCCGGGTAATGCATCAAATTCTCCCAGGATTCCGATGATGGGTTTACCTGAACCATATTCTGCAATGAATGCAGTGGGAATACCTGCTACTGCTCTAGTAACTTTAAAACCCTGTGCTTCTGCATAATCAGCCAATAGTTTGGCTGATTTATGTTCGCGCATGGCAATTTCTGCAAAGCCCCATATTTGATCACTAATTTTTATTAATTCATCTTGGTGCTTCTCCACCGAATTTAATACAGTGGTCTTGTTGGAAGTAATGGTTACTTTTTGTGTAAATGCAGAGAGTGATAGAATCAATCCGCAGAATAAAAGGATTTTTTGCATGATGTATTTTTTATATTGAAAAGCGGTAGTTAAATATACAGATTCAACAATAAAAATGCCTCTTATTAATGAAACTTACCTCATATCATTAATTACTTATAACCGTTTATAACCGTTTATAATCGGATATAAATGATTACTTACCGATTAGGAAGATAGTTAGTGTAAATATTTGTAAGGAAATAACTGGTTTAATCAGTCATCATTAATTGTAAAAATATTCATTATGTATGCAATGAAAAACAAGGTGCAGCTCATAGGAAATTTGGGACAGGCGCCTGAAGTAAAAACCACTGAGACAGGTAAAAAATTGGCGCAATTTTCTGTTGCTACCAACGAAAGTTATCACAATTCCGAAGGAGAAAAAGTTACTGAAACCCAATGGCACCATGTGGTTGCCTGGGGTAAGCTAGCAGAAATTGTAGAAAAATATCTTAGCAAAGGAAAGGAAGTGGCTATTGAAGGCAAGTTAGTCAATCGTAATTATACCGATAAGCAGGGAGTGAAACATTATATAACGGAAGTTGTTGCCAGTGATTTGTTGATGTTAGGTGCAAATAAAGCAGTTACCCCAGAATAATTATTAAAGGCTCCAAAAAATTTTAAATCCGAGTATTCTTTATTCGGATTTTTTTAAAATAAACTACTGAAAGATAGCCATAGAAGCGGGTTCATGGTCTCAGACGAAATTACGGGCTCAATCATATATAATACTTCTGGGTAGATATATCCTTGAGCTACACATACCAATTGATTGTCATAATATATCTCTTTGATAGAAAGACTTCCACTTGTACCGCTAATCATTATTTTGAAAGTTTTATCCTTCAATTTTCCATTTAGTACGTAATGATAAATATGATAACTTTCCTGATTGTTTTTCGAAATCTGATAGATCGAACTGTCTTTAATTTTAATGAGCTGATTGAAAATTTCTTTTTTAGAACTATCTATAACCTGTGTACGAATACTAAAAAATGCAATAGTGTCCATGTTTTGAACAAGACTATGAAAATTACCCTGTAAAAATTCTAAGGGAATTCCAGTTTTTCGGTTCACCCATGTTGTGCTTCCACTATAATTTGGATCTTGGGCTGCAGTAGCAATTGTTATTAGTTTGAAATTTTTATTTGCATAAACATCTCTGCCTTCCTCCCATAAATAAATATAATCTTTGTCTTTTTCAGCACGAATGGCATTTTCAAGTGCTGTAGATAACGGAGTTATTTTTTTTCCTTTCAATAGGATCTGTTCAAATCCCGGCTCTTGAAAACGTAGAGATTGCAAAACATTTTTGTTTAGAAATTGAACAATATTCTTTTTGATAATAGTAGTTGTCCTTTTACTATCTCTTATTTCTGATTGAAGATAATTTTCTTGTACATAAGCTGGCATTGCCGTTACTTGAATTAATTCTGATTCATTACTACTATCCAAAAGAATCGGTAAACAAGTTTTAAGCAATTTCTCAAATCCTGAAGGAGAAAGGTTATATAATGGATGTTCAACCCCTATATAATTTGTGTTGTCAGGCCTGGCTAGCAAAACAAACAACTGTTTATCCAAAACAACTGTTTTGTCAGTGTGGACAATTTTTGCTTTTAAATGATAAACACAGACATTTTTTTTCTTTAATAATTCATTGATATAAGTAGTATCTAAATCATAAATTGGAATTTCTGATCCAAGGGGTCGCTCACTGATATCGAATGAAAGGAAAACAGTTGATATATCAAAAGTAGCCAGGTCTTTTTTTCTAAGACTAAATTGCCTGCCTGCAGAGCCATCTAATTCTGGTTTGTAAGATTTAAAAATCAAATTATTGGAATAACTGAGTTGCCGTTTTAAATAGTTGTGTACAGTGGTATCTAAATTTTTTAAAAAACCATTTCTGATTTCCGGGTCGTTTAAAAACTCTAAAGTTTTCGCTTGTGTTAATGAATGAAAAGAAACATCAGTAAGCACTAATCTTTCTTGAGCAAAAACTAAAAAGTTTATCAAAAGAAAGGTTATAAATATCAGAAATCTTTTCTTCATTCAGCACATTTTTATAACTTGACTATCTTCCTTCGTTTTATATTCATTTGAAGATATAAAGAAATATGAGTAAGAAGAAAATTAGTCAAAGAATTATTCCTGCAAAATCTCCTGTTTATCTCGATGGTCCAAAGCCAAGAATAAGTGAATTGGCATTTGCCTGGCAAATATTTGTACAGTTTATAAAGGGTTTTCGAACCATGCATTTTGCAGCACCTTGTATTACCGTTTTTGGTTCTGCGAGATTTGATGAAACTCATAAATACTATATAGCAGCGCGAGAATTTGGTAAACGAATTGCAGAAATGGGATTTGCTACTTTAACAGGTGGTGGTCCGGGTATTATGGAAGCTGCCAATCGTGGTGCTTTTGAAAATGGAGGTGAGTCGATAGGATGCAATATCAAATTGCCTTTCGAACAGAAGCCGAATCCCTTTGTGCAAACATCTATCACATTCAGCTATTTTTTTATTAGAAAAGTGGTACTTATAAAATATTCTTATGCATTTATAATTATGCCTGGTGGTTTCGGAACAATGGATGAATTTTTTGAAACCCTCACACTTGTTCAAACAAAAACCATTCATGGATTTCCTATTGTTCTATTTGGAACTGATTTTTTTGAACCATTAATAGCATATATTGAATATATGGCCAAACAAGGTACTATCTCACCTGAAGACATGAAATTAGTATTAGTAACTGATGATATGGACGAAGCAGTCAATCACATAAAAACCTATGTTTTAGATAATTACAAAATTAAAAAAAGGAAAAGAATTTGGTGGTTATTTGAAAAGATATAATTCTTAATCAATCCTTGGCGCTAGAACATATAGTGATTAAGTATATTTGTTCTCTCAGACTAAACAGTGAGTTTAAAATTTAATACTATGAAATTAAGGGTACCAATATGGATAAAAAAAACATTGAAAATTACTGGTATTGTTATGTTTTCAATGATAATCCTTTTATTTATTGCACCATTTTTATTTCCTGGTACCATTTCTGGTAAAATCAAAGAGTTGACTAAGAATAGTGTAAATGCGGAACTAAATTTTTCCAGCGCTCGTTTTTCGTTCTTTAGTCATTTTCCATTATTGACTTTAAACTTAAATGATTTTGTGTTAAAAGGATCGGCGCCATTTCAAAAAGACACTCTGATAGCAGCTAAACAAGTTTCCTTTGGTGTAAATCTTCGCACTTTATTTTCTTCTACTATCGACATTAACCAAATCTTTTTAACTGAAAGTTTTATAAATGTAGAAGTTAATCCCAAAGGTGAAGCCAATTACAATGTTTTTATATCCAATAAAAACGAAAAAAAGAATAAAAAGGACACGGGTTCTGCTTCGTTGAAAATCGAAAGAATTGTAGTGGAGAAATCACATCTTGTATATGACGACCAAACCCTGCCTATGCATATAGATGCCGGTGGATTTGATTATGAAGGTAAGGGTGATTTAAGTAAATCGATTTTTGATCTTACTTCAAAAGTTAAAATAAGAGCAATTGATTTTTTGTATGATAAACAAGGTTATTTTATTTCAAAGACTTTATCAGCTAATCTTGTCACAAAGATCAATACTAATTCGTTAGAATTTTTATTTGAAAAGAACAACCTTTTTATTAATCAATTACCCATTGATTTTAAAGGCAGATTTGCGTTTTTGAAAAATGGCTATGCCATGGATTTTAAGTTGCTTTCAAAAGAAACAGATTTGAAAAGTTTTATCTCAGCTTTCCCCCCTGCATTTCTTACCTGGATGGAAAAAACTGAAATAAAGGGCTCTATTGATTTTAATGCTTCATTAATTGGTAACTATATAGCAGGCACTAAGACATTGCCAAGCTTTGGAATGAACTTAGCTATTCGGGATGGATACATATCTAATAATAAAACACCAACACCCGTTAAAAATCTTTTCTTGAATTTCGAAACCAAAATACCAGGTTTTAATTTGGATAGTTTTTATGTGAATATAGATTCTATTTATGCAAATGTTGGAGCAGATTATTTAAGTGCTATCTGCTTGGTTCGTGGATTAAACAAACCTGAAATACATGCTAAATTCAATGGTGAATTAGACCTTGAAAAATGGCAAAAAGCTTTTGGGATTCCAGGATTAGAAACAAAAGGGCATTTATCAATTCATGGAAAAAATGATGGCAACTTTATTAAAGCTCAGAATCCACAAAAATTACGTCCCGATACTATAATTACTTCGATCCCAAGTTTTCAATTAACAGCAGCATTCCGGAACGGGTATTTTAAATATCCAACTTTACCTAAAGCTGTTGAAAAAGTTTCTTTTGATTTAACTGCGAATTGCCCTGATTCTGATTATAAAAAGTCGACAGTTGTTTTCTCTAATATTAATGTATCTCTTGCCAATAATTATTTAAAGGGGTACATGAAATTTAGTGGTGCTGAAGATTTTCCTATGGATATTGATTTAAAAGGGTTGTTACATCTTGCTGATATAAAGCAATTTTATCCGGTAGATAGTTTGGATTTAAAAGGAAATATAGCCATGGAAATTGTGGCTAAGGGAAAATATAATCAGGCAAAAAAAATATTCCCCGTTACCAATGCTAGTTTTAAAATGGATGATGGGTATATTAAAACTAAATACTATCCTCATCCTATTGAAAAAATAAATGTGGATGCTAGTTTAATATGCACAGGACCTTCTTCAAAAGATATAGCGATTCAAATAAAGCCTATTGGAATCGTTTTCGAAGATCAGCCATTTACACTCACAGCTAATATGAAGAATCTGGATAATCTTAAATACGATATCGCTTCAAAAGGAACTTTGGATATCGGTAAGATTTATCAGGTCTTTTCAAGAAAAGGGATCGAAGTAAAAGGCTTTATAACAACTGATGTAAAATTGAGCGGATTGCAGAGCGATGCGATGCATGGCTTTTATGAAAAGTTGCGTAATGCTGGAACGTTTTCCGTCAAGGATATTTCTATTAAGACTGATTATTACCCCTATGCTTTCTTTATTAATTCTGGAGTTTTTCGTTTTAAAGAAGATAAGATTTGGTTTGAATCTTTTAAAGGCACTTATTTAAAGTCGGATTATGAGTTGACTGGCTTTTTAAACAATACCATTAACTATGCACTTAAAAATGAACCCCTGCATGGACAATTTAATTTAAAAAGTAACTTAATTAATGCAGACGACTTTATGGCCTTCTCCGGCGACACTACTCAGAAAACAGAAACAGGCGTATTTATTGTTCCATCTAATTTGGATTTGAATTTTATTGCGGATGTAAAGAAGGTAAAATATAATGGCTTGGAACTTATTAATGCAAAAGGAGAAATGCAATTAAAGCAATCTGTAATGACCTTGAAGCAAACTGGTTTTGAATTAATAGGGGCACCTGTTATAATGGATGCAACTTATAAATCATTAAGTTCCAAACGTGCCGATTTTAGTTATCATATTAACGCAAAAGAATTCGATATTAAAAAAGCTTATAAGGAAATAAAACTCTTTCACGATATGGCATCGGCAGCTGCAAGTGCTGAAGGAATTGTTTCGCTTGATTATCAGTTAAATGGAAAATTAAATGCTGCCATGTATCCTGTTTATCCTTCCTTGGAAGGAGGTGGTGTTCTTTCTGTAAAAGCCATTAAAATGAAGGGATTCAAGCTGTTTAGCGCAGCAGGTAAAGCTGCAGGAAAGGATAGTCTTACAGGAAATTCTGATATCAGTAAAGTAGATATTAAGACCACTATTAAAAATAATATTATTACTATTGAACAAACTAAAATTCGTGTCTTTCCATTTAGACTTAAACTTTCTGGCAAGGCCAGTTTTGATGGAGAGATAAATTTGAAATTTAGAATTGGCTTACCTCCTTTGGGTATTTTTGGAATACCCATGAATATCACAGGCACACAAAATAAACCCATTATTAAAATGGGTAGTGGATCAAATAATCAAGACATTAAAGAGACTGAGGACAATTAAGAAAAACTATGTTAACAATAGCCTTCATTCCAATTGTTATTAATTAATACTATTGTTAACCCTAGGCTTCAGTGTAATATGAATTAAGAAAAATCATATTAACCCTAGGCTTCAGCCTAGGGCTGGATAAGAAAAATGAGAATGGGCTTTAGCCCTTACTTTGCCTGATTCAATATAAGATAAGATAAGATATCTTCTAGAAGTTATCACAGCCTAAGGGCTAAAGTCCCGAATCATTCGCTACATGCTAATCCCCAGCTTAAAAAATGGGTTAACATCGATCAACTAAATAAGATAGATTAGGGTTAAAGAATGATGAGCTATATTCTAATCCCTCGTTTGATAGATGAGGTTACAATCATTCGAAGATTAATTATTCCCCTATTTTTTTTCCCATCGGAAAAGTATAACCTAAACTCAATATCATTTCATAAGTTCCAAAAGCCTGTTTAGCTGTGCCTTTATATACTTTTAAATTGGAGTATCGCGCGTAGTCTATTTTATTGGTAAACTCCAAATACACATGCTTGTTAAATGTAGACCTAACGCCAGCTTCAGCCCCCATATTCCATCCGCCTATTTGAAATCCCATATCGTTTGGCTGTGAGAATAAAGTATTTTGAACGTGCGGAATAAGTGGACCAATTCCCGCTTTTGCTAAAAGATCGAGTTTGAAATTGCCGGTTTTATTTTCCTGCCATTTCCATCTCTTAACGAGATTGAAAAGCAAAAAATTCGCACCATTATTAAGATAATACACAAAACCATTTGCTTCAGAAAAGTTGATTGAAGTATCTACCTGTCGACCACCTAAAGTTCCTGTTAAATGAGCTTGCTGACCATCTGCTATCAAGTACTTAGTATGGTCGAAATTAATTTCAAAAGCTAAACCTTTTTTCCTGTTAAAAAAGTAGCCGATTCGATAATTGTATTGAGGAATACTTAAAGGAATACTAAAAATCCCTTTGTCCCATCCAATATGATCGTGCGCATGTATGCTTTGAAATGTGAAATTGTTATTTAATTCTGGTTGATTAACCTTTAGATTGGAATGGGTATACCATTCTTTATTGTAACCCCAAGAAAAATAAAACTCTCCTTTCCTTTCTTTTTTATTCTGTGCAGTGGTTACAAAAGGCAATACTAATAAAATAACTAAAGCGATTATTATCCTGTTTTTCATAAAAATTATCATTGATCCAATGCGAAATTACAAAACTCTAATCAAGAATCGGACTTAACCATCTTTCTGCAACTTCTAATGGCATATTCTTTCTGGCAGCATAATCTAATAATTGATCGCGTTGAATTTTCCCAATTCCAAAATACTGACTTTGAGGATTTGCAAAATACCAGCCACAAACTGATGAAGCAGGGTACATAGCAAGTGATTCAGTTAAATTGATACCGATGGTTTCTTTCGCATTTAAAAGATCAAATAATTTATATTTTTCAGTATGATCAGGGCAGGCCGGATATCCTGGAGCCGGACGGATTCCTAAATATTTTTCTTTGATCAATTCTTCATTACTCAAATGTTCATCCGTAGCATAGGCCCAGATTTCTTTACGGACTTTTAAGTGCAGGTATTCTGCAAGAGCCTCTGCAAGTCGATCTGCTAAAGCCTGTAATATTATTTTATTATAATCGTCCAATGCAAGTTCAAATGCCTGGATATGTTTTTCAATTCCATGTATGGTTACTGCAAAAGCACCAATATGATCTTTTTTATTCTGACTTAAAGGTGCAATAAAGTCGGCCAGTGATAAGTTGGGTTGATCAGCCGCTTTTTGTATTTGTTGACGAAGAAATGAAAGTTGAATGCTATCTTTTTCGGTTTTTACAAAAACATCATCTTCTTTTGAACCTGCTTCCCAGAATCCGATAGTGGCTTTTGCTTGTAACCAATTTTCAGAAATGATTTGGTCTAACAAATAATTTGCATCCTTATATAATTTACTAGCTTCAATTCCTACTACGGAATCAGTTAAAATGTCTGGAAAGTTTCCATGTAATTCCCAGGCAATAAAAAATGGTTTCCAATCAATAAATGGTCGGAGTGTATCTAGACTGATATTTTCAAAAACCTGGGTACCAGTAAAACCTGGAGTAATTGGTTCAAATTCCTGCCAATTAATATTTGTTTTCTTTTTCTTTGCTTCTGTATAAGGAAGATAATTTTTTGTCGATTTTTTTGAATCGAAACTTTCTTTCAGTTGCTTATATTCTGATTTAAGTTGTTGTAAAAATTCTGGTTTCTGTTCTTTATTTAAAAGAGAACCTGCTACTGTAACACTTCTGGAAGCATCTAAAACATACACAACACCATCATCGAATTCAGGTGCAATTTTTACTGCAGTATGCATTCTAGAAGTTGTAGCGCCTCCAATCATAAGTGGTTGTTTCATACCTCTTCTCTTCATTTCTTTGGCGATATGCACCATTTCATCTAAAGAAGGTGTAATCAATCCACTTAATCCAATAATGTCTGCTTTTTCGCGTACTGCTGCTTCTAAAATTTTATCCGCAGGTACCATTACTCCCAGATCTATAATATCATAACCATTGCAACCAAGCACAACACCCACAATATTTTTACCGATGTCGTGCACATCCCCTTTTACTGTTGCTAATAATATTTTAGAAGCCCCCGCATTTTCTTCATTAGTGGTTCCTGCAGCTAAGTGCGCTTGTTTTCTTTCTTCCTTTTCTGCCTCAATAAATGGAGTTAAAACAGCCACGCTTTTTTTCATTACGCGCGCACTTTTTACAACTTGCGGCAAAAACATTTTTCCTGCACCAAATAAATCTCCAACCACATCCATGCCCGCCATTAATGGCCCTTCAATTACATCAAGTGGTTTAGGATATTTCATTCTTGCTTCTTCAGTATCTGCATCTATATAATCAGTAATACCATTTACTAATGAATGCTTTAACCTTTCTTCTACAGAATTATTCCGCCATTTTTCATCTCTGATTTCTACTTTGCCTTTTGCTTTTACTGTTTCGGCATGGATAATTAGTTTCTCTGTAGCCTCATTGTTCTCATTATTTTTATGAAGGATCACCTCTTCACAAAGTAGGCGAAGCGTGGGTTCTATTTCATCATAAACAACTAACTGTCCGGCATTTACAATCCCCATATCCATACCAGCTCTGATTGCATGAAAAAGAAACACACTATGAATGGCTTCACGCACATGGTCATTTCCTCTAAATGAGAATGAAACATTTGAAACACCGCCACTCACTTTAGTAAGTGGCATCAATTGTTTAATTTCTCTGGTAGCTTCAATAAAATCGACCGCGTAATTATTATGTTCTTCAATTCCAGTTGCGATGGCAAAAATATTTGGATCGAAAATAATATCCTGAGGATCGAATCCAACCTGTTCGGTTAATATTTTATATGCTCTTGAACAGATACTTACTTTCCTTTCTTTCGTGTCGGCCTGACCTATTTCATCGAATGCCATAACTATTACTGCAGCTCCAAATGCTTTACAGATAAAAGCCTGTTCAATGAATTTAGCTTCGCCCTCTTTCATTGAAATGGAATTGACAATACATTTACCCTGAACACATTTTAATCCGGCCAAAATGATCTCGAATTTAGAACTGTCGATCATGATCGGAATCTTTGCAATATCAGGTTCTGATTGAATCAGATTCATAAAAGTGGTCATGGCCTGAACACCTTCTAATAAAGCATCGTCCATATTCACATCCAAAACCTGTGCACCACTTTCTACTTGTTGACGAGCAACAGATAAAGCTTCTTCATATTTATTTTCTTTAATTAATCGAGCAAATTTTTTCGAGCCGGTTACATTTGTTCTTTCGCCGACATTTACAAAATTTGTTTCTGGTCGAATAATTAAAGGCTCTAATCCCGATAAACGTAAGTATGGTTTGATGCTTGACATAGTAGTAATTATAATGCTGTTTCTAAAACCGGTAAAGTTCTTGGTTGTAAATGCTGCACGTTCTGAGCAATATGTTTAATATGATCTGGTGTAGTGCCGCAGCAGCCTCCCACAATATTTACAAAACCTTCCTGAGCCCACTCTTCAATAAAGTGTGCTGTTTCATGGGGTTGTTCATCGTATTCTCCCATTGCATTTGGCAGACCCGCATTTGGATAAGCAGAAGTATAGCATGCTGCGATCTGACTAAGTTCTTCGATATGACTTCTCATTTCTGCAGCACCTAAAGCACAATTTAATCCAATGCTTAAAGGGTTTGCATGCATTACAGAAGTATAGAAAGCTTCTAAAGTTTGTCCGCTTAATGTTCTTCCTGAAGCATCTGTGATAGTTCCACTAATCATGATTGGTAATTCAGGTATACCAAGATCTCTGAAATATTTTTTAATAGCGAAGATGGCTGCTTTTGCGTTTAATGTATCAAAGATAGTTTCTACCAACAGCACATCAACACCTCCATCAACTAACCCCTTCACTTGTTCGTAATAAGCCTCAACTACTTCATCGAAGCTTACTGCCCGGTAGCCTGGATTATTTACATCAGGTGATAAGCTTAATGTTTTGTTCAATGGCCCCATAGCACCGGCTACAAATCGAGGTTTGGATGGGTATTTAACGGTATATTCTAAAGCTGCAGTACGAGCACATTTTGCTGCAGCAACATTTAATTCATAAGCCAATGATTGCATTTCATAATCAGCCATGGCTATAACAGTACTACTAAAAGTATTTGTCTCAATAATATCAGCACCTGCTTCGAGGTAGAGTTTGTGAATGCCAATGATGATATCTGGTTGTGTAATACATAACAAATCATTATTACCCTTCACATCCGTGTGCCAGTTTTTGAAACGTTCACCCCTGTAATCAGCTTCAGATAATTTGTGGCGTTGTATCATGGTACCCATGGCTCCATCTATCACCAATATTCTATTTGCCAATGCTTCTCTAATATTCATACAATTCATTTGTATCCTGGTATCAATACCAAGAAGGTTAATGTATCTGAACTAATGAACGCTGGGAGCGATGAGAAGGCTCTTCAAGACGTTTATTAGTTCGATTACACCCCGAAAGGGGAATACCCTTTGAGGGATTTACAGGCCGAACAATAAACAAATCCGCCTGTAATTCTGCAAAAATAGCAGGCTGAGCTTGATTTTCCAAGAATATCGTGTAAAGAACACCAGTTTGAAAGTGACATTGACTATATCAATGCGATAGTTTTCTGTATCTCGTAATAGTATTTTTTTCGTATTTCAAAAAACGAGTTCGATTTAAGTAGCTATTCATATAAACAATAAATACTTATCAAAGATTCAGGCGCTAATTTCGAAGACATTTTTTTGGTATTAATATTAAAGTCGGCCCACCTGATTTTTAAATCACTATTCAACATTATTTTGCCGGAGCTCAATACTGTTAAGTTGCCTGTTATTGATATATTCTGTGTTATACCGTGAATGGTTAATACGCCATCTGCGTTGAATTCATTGCCACCAGAGTTTGATAAGTCAATATGTTGAATGTCTTCGATGAACCCTTTGAATGTGGCTTTGGGGAACTTTCCCATTTCAGTAAATAGGTTCTTCAATTCAGTTTCTAAGATAGAATTCTCGGACTTAAAATTATTAATCAATACACTAAAAAATAGTTGACCATTACTCTCTAACCAACGACTTTCTGCTTGATCATTTTGGGCTATAATATTTTCAACTTTTGAATTGACCTTTAATTTCACCTGTCCTGCATTGGAACTATACATTTTCTGCGCATCCGCTTTGAAAATTAAAGTCAACAATAAGAACAATGAAATGAATGGTTTCATCCAACTATTTTTAGAATTTACTTTACATATTGTTGAACAGGCAATCTGTTGGCAATACTTCTTGCTAAAGTCATTTCATCTGCATATTCCAATTCCCCTCCAAATGCAATACCCCTTGCAATAGTTGTTACATTACAGGTAAACTGTGAGATCTTTTTTTGGATATAGTAAATGGTAGTGTCGCCTTGAATATTCGGACTCAAAGCAAAAACGAGCTCTTCAATATGTTCGTTTTGTATTCTTTGAATAAGTGGCTCAATATTTAATTGATCAGGCCCAACGCCGTCTAGAGGTGATATGATTCCATCTAGTACATGATAAGTTCCATTAAATTGCTGGGTACTTTCAATAGCGATCACATCACGAATATTTTCGACTACACAAATCATTTTCTGGTTACGCATGGTGTTGGAACAGATAGAGCAGATATCACCATCACTAACATTAAAACAACGTTGGCAGAATTGTATATCCCGTCTCATTTTGGCAATAGTTTCACCAAAAAATTGTACTTCATTAACGTCTTGTTTCAGAAGATGCAAAACTAAACGCAATGCGGTTTTCTTTCCAATACCAGGTAGTTTTGAAAATTGTAACACAGCGTTTTCTAGTAGTGCTGAAGGCAGTTGCATTCGGTAAAGTTATACAATTAAAATATAAAGCTTTGATCTGTGTCCCGATCTGGACGAACGACTAATTTTTTGGTTAGTGCTTTTACTTTTTCGGGTTGTTTTTTATCGCGAAAAGAACCTGGATCCCATTTGCCGTTCTGGTTTGAATCGAATAAAATATGGCATTCATATTCCCCTGGTTTAAATCTTTTTCTAATTAATTCCTTACTGGTAATTGGAATAGATTCAAATATTTTTCCATCCACTATGAGTTGTAATACTGGATGTATGGATAGATCAACATTTGTAAATCGCAATCTGCAACTACCATATTCGGCATCTCTTTTCGTAAAAATTTTTGCAGTATCTGATTTAGTAAGTTTTATTCCCATGGTATCTATTACTGCGTCTTTAGAAACTATCAATCTGAATTCCTGTTTTTCTTTCCAGGGGTATAGTAAGCTGATTTTTTTATTGCTGGTATCTATAGATAATTTATATCCAATGATTGGTTTATATAAAGTGTCCAATAAAACTATCTTAGAACTGTCCCATGATTTTAGTGGTCTTGCAAATTCTAATTCCAGAGGGGATAATAAATCTTGTTGTCCGCCAGATTCAAGGTTAGCTGAATATTTTAATCTTTTATCTTCTGGAGCAGCTTTTGGTTTATTGTTATTCGTATTATTTGAAGATGAAGTGGCTTTGGGCTCTTTTTTCTTAAATTCCTGAAATGCATATAAGGTATCTGTCCGTGCATTTCCATTAATTAGGATTGGCTCATTCAGAAAAGCAAATATCTTGGTGCTATCATCATATCTTTTTGTAAAATCATTGGGCACTACATACACTGAAAATTTTCCTTCAGGTAAAAACTTAAAACTAAAATTCCCTTTGCCGGTAATTTTAGCATAATACCTAGGTTTGTTTTTTTGAATGGAACTATCAGTTAAATTATTGTGTAAAACAACTATTAAAGTACTATCTGGCTTGCCAGTCTCAGCTAAAAAAACTGAACCATTATATTCATAAGAGTCGATGGTTTTTCCAGTTGAAAAAACATAAGTCAATTCTTTCGCTACATTTCCTTCGTTCACATCTTTTATAGCTTTGCCAAAATTAAAAGAGTAGGTAGTGTTTTTTTCTAATGAATCCTTCAATTTTATAGTAACATTATGCAGCTTATAATCAACAAGCGGCATATTTTTTGGATTAGGAGAAATGATTAGGTTCTCGTTTGTATTTTGAAGTTGGATATATTCGTCAAAGGATAAAATAATATTTTGGCTTGTTACATTTAACGCAGAATCTTTTGGGAAAGCTGTTACTAAACGTGGTGCTAAAGTGTCTCTTGGTCCTCCACCTGGAGGTATGATATTAGCGCAGGAATAAAAGCCAATTGAAATCAGCAGGCAAATCATTACCAATAAAACATTTGAACCTATAATTTTCATATTCCCTTTTAAATTTATGTTTCCTTCAGCAAATATAGAACCCTAGTATACTTTAAAAAGCATTCTTTGATACTTAAAAAGTTAATTATTCTTCGTTTCCAGCATCAGTTTCATTCAAGTCATGTAAGGCTACGGCCATCTTATTGTCTTTTACGAAGTTGCACCAGTTACAATCTTTCTTTCCACAACCTGTATATAATTCACGGTCTTGGATTTTCTTCCAAACCGTTTTAATCTGTTGTGTTACCGTAGTGATATCTTCTTCTTTGATAACAATTTTTTCTTTCCGAAATTGCTTTTTTTTATCAGGTTCAATAAAATCGAATTCTGTGCTTACTACTTTCCAATTCTTTTGTTCGTAATTATCGACCAATATTTTATAAAAAACAGCCTGCCTCCAATAGTCGCCTCCATTTGGGTCTTCTTCCTGTGGAGGATTTAATTTCTTTTTTGCTTTTTCAATATCTCCGGTTTTGTAATCAACTACGTTAACAGATTTGCCATCAAATTCCAGTTTGTCGAGTTTTCCTTTCAATGGGACACCTGCTACTACTACATTTCTAATTGTTCTTTCAACGGCAACAATCTTATTCCAGCTTCTTACATATTGTTGATAGTAATTGGTTAATACACCCTGACCATATTCCATTCTTCTGTTAAACTCTTCTCTGGTGAAATTTTCCCTATGACGATGTATATACCATTCAAAATCGGAGATGAATTCTTCCAATTCAGGAAACTGTTCATTCGCTTGCATTTTAGAAAATAGTTTTTCTAATGCATAGTGTACAGCTGATCCAAATTCAGTTGCTTCGGATTTGCCAGAAGGCACCCTCACTAAATTCTGAAAATAAAACTGAAGCGGGCATTTCAGATAATTATTGAGTGCTGTAACGTTCATCACAAATTTTTCCATTATGCGATCTATGAAATCTGCTTCAATTTTTTCGATTTCCGGTGCTTGTTCTTCTTCAAACTGAACTAGTGCAAATTCTATTAATACAGATGGTTCAAGTGAAATTTGTTGTACTGACAAATTATGTACATCTTGTATTTCAGCTAAGAACATGGAAGGCTCCAAAGGTTTGCCATCGTTTCGAAATTTACTGTAGGAAATAAATAGTTTTAATTCTGCCCTTGTGAGGGCTACATAAAATAACCGGCGTAATTCTTCCTCTTCTGATTTTTTTGGTTGGGATTGAAATAAAGTATCTGGAAAACTATACCCCCCTCCAGGCTTTCTTTTTTTCTCCCAGCTCGATGCATTACATCCTGCAAAGAAAACATATTCAAATTCCAATCCTTTGGAACCATGAGCAGTTAATAAGTTTACGCCCTTGTCGCTACCACTTACTTGAACTAGTGGTATTGACAAGTCTTCTTTTTCCATAAGCGAAAAAATATTCACCAATTGGTCCAATGTTAAAGTGGTATTTCGGCTTGCTTCTTCTTTTATAAATTCAAACAAACCAGTCAGTACTTGTAAATGCCAATGCTTTTCCTCACTGAGCATAATCCAACTGAGTAATTGAGTATCACGTATCAAATTTTCAAAGAGATTGATTAGTGTACAATTGGAAACATCTGCAATAAGTTTTTCTACTGCTTTGCTTGCAATTTTCAATCCAGAAGGGGCAGCAGCACTAAACAGGTCAGCAGCAGGTGCATTTGCTTTATCAAAAATTGTTTTCCTTAAACTAGTTCTATTTTCTCCATATTTTCTATCTGCAACTAAAGCAGTTAATGTGGCTATTTGAATAGGCGGTATATGAAACCAGTCAAAATGCAAGATCTCGAATAACATTTCTTCACCACCAAATGGGGTATCCATTTCTGCAGCCAAATATTTTAGAAAAAGGATGATTTTTTTCGCTAATGGGATCTCTAAAATATTCAGGTTACGTTTACTAAAAACGGCAATTCCCCTTTGTTTTAAAAACTGCGTAAGGGCTTCGCCAAATTTATTTTCTTTATAGATGATACCTATTCGTCCGGGTAAAACTCCTTTTTCTAATAGTGATTGTACCTGTAAACAAATACCAATCATTTCTTGTCGCACAGATTCGTATTCGTTCAAAATTGGAGGTTCTGTAATATTAACTAACAAGCTGTTTGAAGCAGTTAATGTTTTACTAAGTCCTTCAATTTGTTTAATCAATCTTTCCTCATTTCGATCAATGAGTGTTTTCGAAATATTTAGAATGGGTTGAGTAGAGCGATAATTATTTGTGAGAACAATTTTTACAAGATCTTCTTGATACTTTCTTGCAAAGCCAATCATATTTTCCACGTTTGCTCCTTGGAAACGGTAGATACTTTGGTCGTCATCACCAACAACAAATACATTTGGTTGTTCCCAGTAATTGATTAAGAGTTCTACCAGATGATTTTGTGTTCCACTTGTATCTTGATATTCATCAACTAAAATGTATAAAAACTGTTCTTGATAGCGGGATAATAATGCAGGATTATCTTCGAATGCTTTGATGACCCAATTGATCATGTCATCAAAATCATAACGATTTCTCCTACGCATCAATTGTTGAAAATGGGGAAACTCTTTGACAGCAGCGATGAGTTTGTTCATCTTTTCCTGTTCATCCAATATTTTATTTTCCTTGAGGTCACCGACCTTGAATTGTTGATAAGCCCTTTTGTATATAAATTCTTCTCTGTTGGGCAAATCATTAAGATACTGGGTTATTTTTTCTTCGATAAATTCGGGAGTCCAACCTTCTTTCTTCATGGTACTGAAGAGTTGTTGCAGGTTATTGATTTCGAAATAAACATCGCCTCGATATCTTTTTAAGGGATTGTCTTTTTCGAAACTATCAATCAGCTGTTTAAAAAGATCAATTTTTTCCAAATCAGAAATTGGGTCGAGGGTAGTCTTTTCAAATAAGGATAAATTTTCTTGAATTATATCATTACAAAAGGCATGGAAGGTATATATGTTTACTTTATAAGCATCTGGCCCAATAAATCCCAGTAACCTTTTGCGCATAGCTACTGCACCTGCATCGGTATAGGTAAGGCATAGGATGTTTTCGGGAGAAGTGTCTGTTTCTAATAAAATTTTACCAATCCTTGCACTTAAAATTTGAGTTTTACCAGTACCCGGACCGGCTATAACCATTACCGGGCCTTCAATGGTATCAACGGCAATTTTTTGTTGCTCATTGAGTGCCGAGTAGATCTTATTGAATTGTACCTTTTGTTGCTCCAGGGTTGCCATACCATAAAGATAAATGAAAGGAATCAGCTGATCTGATTTCCCTAAAGAACTATTCACTAAACAATCTTAGATTGGAAGTGTTATGATATAAAGAATCAACATGTCGAAAATTTATTCTATCAAAACTGTTCAGAAAATGCCCATTAGTTTGGATGAGGCTTGGGAGTTTTTCAGTCGCCCAGATAACTTAAAAGATATTACCCCCAGCAATTTGGGGTTTAATATTATTTCAAAGCACCACGGAGAAAGGATGTATGCTGGACAAATCATCGAATACATTGTTAAGCCAATTCTAGGAATTCCATTATATTGGATGACAGAAATCACTCAGGTTGCCAATCATCAATATTTCATTGACGAACAAAGGTTCGGACCTTATAGTTTATGGCATCATCAGCATCATTTCAAGGAGATAGAAGGTGGTGTGGAAATGACTGATATTGTGCATTATAAAATCCCTTTTTGGTTCCTGGGAGATATAGCCCATGCTCTTTTTGTTAAAAAGCAAGTGAAAAATATTTTCGAATACCGATTTATTGCTACAGAAAGCAAATTTGGAAAATGGCTTGGGATAGAGAATAATGTTATTCAACAAGGTTGATTTTCCGCTTAAATATTAAATATTTCTTTAGGGTTGAAATATTTATCTTCGATTTATCGGATTTCAGAATATTCGTTTGTTGTTTATGGCGATTCAACAAAATACATTGAAGAAACTTTCAGAACTATTGGGAATTAGTATTTCTACTGTTTCAAGAGCATTAAAAGATCATCCAGATATTTCTGTAAAAACAAAAGCAAGGGTAAAAGAATTAGCTTCCACACTTGATTATGAGCCAAATAATTTTGCGGTTCAATTGCGAACCCAACAGAGTAATGTGTTAGGAATATTAGTGCCAACTATTAGAAACTATTTTTACGATTTTTTTATATCAGCAGTTGAAGAAGAAGCTGTAAAGCATGGTTACTCTATCATGATCATGCAATCTTGTGATAAGCTTTCATTAGAAATTTCGAATATCAATGTATTAAGGAGAAATAAAATAATGGGCCTATTTGTTTCTATTTCGATAGAAACAGAAGACATGACACCTTTTAGAAAATTACAAGACTCGGGAGTGCCAGTTGTTTTTTTTGATCGTGTAGCTGAAGTGAGCGGGTTTAGTAAAGCTTGTTTAGCAGATGAAGCAGCAGCGCAAATTGCAGCTAAATCGATCATTGAAAAAGGAAAAAAAAATGTATTAGCCCTTTTTGGGCATCCTCATTTGAGTATTACAAAACTCCGGTATGCCTCATTCAAAAACTATTTTGATTTGCATGCAAAGGATACAAAAGTAACCTACTATTTCACTGAACAAGTTGAAGTTTCCAGGCAGGTTTGCCTGGAGGTTTTCAAAGAAAGAATTCCAGATGCGGTTTTTTGTATGGGAGATATGATTCTGATGGGGGTTATGCATGCTGTTCACGAGTCGAAATTAAACGTACCAGAAGATATTTCCATTATCGGTATTAGTAATGGGTTGATACCAACTTTATATGACCCTAAAATTACTTATGTTGAAACAAGCGGATTCAAATTAGGGCAACTTGCATTTAAACAAATGTTTGCTAGTTTAAAAGGATTTAACGAAATTGAAGAAGTCATGTTAGAATCTGTCTTAGTCGAAGGAGGGTCACTATAAATTGTTTATCACACTTAACTATCTCAAAACCTATTTCAAACGTTTGATTCATTAAATTCACCTTAAGTTTTAGTTTAAAACAATTTGTAATCTTTCTTCGAACTAAATTTACCTTCTCTAACGATTTGTAACGAATGGTTTCAATCTCCAGGTGCTCTCGCATCGCTAATTCCTATCATTCAGTGTTACTGCTATATTATTCTATGAACCAAAACGGTCATTAAATGGCTTCGCAACATCAGGCTGGTCACAGTCAAATTAGTAAGATCAGTTTAGCTGGTTTAATTGTTACTTTAGGAATTATTTATGGGGACATTGGTACTTCGCCACTCTATGTTTTCAGATCCATTATGGGTGAAAGACAAATAACGGAGCAGCTTGTTTACGGAGGTATTTCTTGTGTTATTTGGACGCTTACTCTCCAGACTACTTTCAAATATGTGTTTCTAACTTTACGGGCAGACAACCGAGGGGAGGGTGGCATATTCTCTTTGTATGCATTAGTTAGGCGTTATGCAAAATGGTTATATATTCCTGCAATTATTGGTGCCGCAACACTTTTGGCTGATGGGATTATTACTCCACCTATATCTGTTTCTTCAGCAGTTGAGGGTTTGAGTGGAATACATGGTTTAGAGAATACCATTGTTCCAGGAAACAATTTAACGGTTGGTATTGTGATTGGTATAATCTCACTCTTATTTTTCTTTCAAAGATTTGGAACTAAAGTAGTGGGATTTGCTTTTGGTCCGATTATGCTTGTCTGGTTTTCTATGATTTTGATAATGGGAGCATTAGAAATCAATCATATCCCAGGAATTATACGAGCTTTTAATCCTTATTATGCCTACGATTTGTTGGTAAATTATCCAAAAGGGTTTTGGCTATTAGGAGCTGTATTCCTTTGTACTACAGGTGCTGAAGCATTATATAGTGATTTGGGACATTGTGGAAGAAAAAACATTCAGGTAAGTTGGATCTTTGTAAAAATTGCTTTGATCATTAATTATATGGGTCAAGGAGCTTGGATCTTATTATATGCTTCTCAACAACATCAATTACATCCCGACATTATTCCTACATTAAATGGGTTAAATCCTTTTTACGAATTAATGCCGCATTGGTTTCTATTAACAGGTGTTATCATTGCCACTTTGGCAACTATTATTGCTAGTCAGGCTTTGATCAGTGGATCATTTACATTAATTAACGAAGCCATTAGTTTGAACTGCTGGCCAAGAGTTACCATAAAATTTCCAACAGATATCAAGGGTCAAATTTATATACCAAGTCTTAACTGGATTCTTTGGATTGGTTGTATCGGAATGATGTTATATTTCAGAGAAAGTTCATTGATGGAAGCTGCTTATGGATTTTCCATTGTAATTGCCATGTTAATGACAACCTCTTTGATGTTTGTTTATATGCGGATGGTTAGAAAATGGAATTCCGCACTTATTACCATCATTATGTTGGTATTTGTAACGGTAGAATTTGCATTCTTTATTACCAATGTGGCAAAGATCAAACAACGTTGGATGTTCTTGTTTTTTGAATTTGGTTTGATATTTATTATGGTGATTTGGTATCGAGCCAGAAAAATCACGAACAGATATTTGCAGTTTGTAAAATTATCGGATTACACCAAACGATTATTGGACTTAAGTATTGATAAAGAGTATCCTAAATATGCTACACACTTAGTTTATTTAACAAAAGCCGATTATGAAGGTGAGATCGAAAAACGTATCATGCATAGTATACTTCACCGAAAGCCTAAAAGAGCTGAAGTATATTGGTTTGTGCATATTCATCGTTCCGATAATCCATATTCCATGGAATTCACTACTAAAGAAATAGTGCCGGGAAAGATTGTGAGAGTGGATTTCAATCTTGGATTTAGGGTTCAATTAAGGATTAATCAACTTTTTAAAAAGGTCATGCAGGATATGTATGCTCATCATGAGATTAATATTGAGAATAAATATGAAAGCTTGGAAAGTAATACATTCCATGCCGATATAACTTATGTGATCATTGAAACATTTCTCTCTGTTGAAAATGAATTTTCATTGAAAGAAGGGTTTATTATGGATTCATATTTTGCCATCAAAAATTATTCACAATCTGATCAAAAAGCATTTGGATTGGATACTGCTGTTACCGTGGTGGAGCATGTTCCATTTATTATAAGTCCGAAACTTAATTTCCCATTAGTTAGAAAAAATGGGTACAGAGAAGAATTGCATTAATGGATTATTCAATTTAAGCCAATGGTAAACTGAAGCTGAAATAACTACCTTCTCCAATACTGCTAGTTACTTTAAGTAAACCTTTTTGTGCTTCAATGAATTCTTTTGAAATGGCAAGGCCTAATCCAGTGCCAGTTCTTTCGTGTGTGCCTGGTACTTTAAAATATCTGTCGAATATTTTTGGCAAGTATTTTTCTTCAATACCCCTTCCGTAATCCTGAACAAATATTTCTAGACTTGTATCATTAATGGAATAACCTAGATGTATTTGTCCATTTTCCGCAGAATATTTTATGGCATTCGTTAACAAATTTATTAAAGCCCAGGAAGTTTTTTCTTGATCAGCCATTACTTTAGGTAGCTTTTGATATTCATCAATTTGTAACTTTATTCTTTTTTGTTGTGCTTGAAATTGTATGGTGCTGAGTGCATTCTCAATGAATTGTAGGGGGGTAACTGGCTGTAATTTCAGCTGAATATTGCCGGTTTCCACCTGCGACATATTCAACAATTCTCCTGTTATTTTTAGGAGCCGATCGGCATCGTCAACAATGCTATGTATCAATTCTTTTTGATCTTCATTGAATTGCCCAACTTTTTCATTAGTAAGCAAACTCGCACTCATTTTAATGGAAGCGAGAGGAGTTTTTAATTCATGTGATACTGTTGCTATGAAATTGGTTTTTGCTTCATTCAGTTCATGAAATGGTGTAATATTTCTTAACACAATAACCTGTCCAATCATTTTTTCGCCATTAGTTACTGAGAAGACATCCTTATTGAAATAACTTTCTTTATTGTCTGCGTAAATTTTTAATTCTTTTTGTTCATTATCTGTTACGAGTAAAATTCTCATTAAATCATTCTTCAAAGCAATATCAGGCGCATAGTTACCAATGATTTCTTTTTCATTAAGTCCTAAAAGATTTTCTGCTACTATATTAAAAAAAAGAATATTTCTTTTTTCATCGAGACCAATAATCCCATCTTTCATTTGATTGATAATGGTTTCTATTCTACTTTTTTCAAATGTAATTTTCGCTATATTACTATGTTCATAAGCATCTAGCTTTTCTGCCATCGTATTGAATGCATTGGCAAGATCTCCAAATTCGTCTTTCTGTTCAAGGTGGATCCTTTTGTCGTATTGCTTATCTGCAATCGCCGAAATTCCTTCAGATAATGCACGAATAGGTTTTGATATAACATCAGGAAAGTTAATTACAAATGTAAAAGTAACCAGCGTGAGTAAAGTGAAAAGGATTGTCAATACTACAATAGCATTTTCAGCTGTATTTTGAGCAATTTCATTCTTGCGAAGAATGGCATGTTGATTAATTTCACTAACTAATAAAATGCTATTGCTGAGACGGGACCTGATTTCTGTATTGTATCGACTTTTTTTAAATTGTTCATAATAGTTTCTTAAACTCTCGGTTGCTTCACGTTCGCCTGGTTCTGTTATGTTTGATTCTTGCAGTTTAAGATTTTTCTCAAATGTTGAAAGAGCGATACTATCAGTGCTGATCTGATTTAGCGCTTGCAACATATGATTGGCATAGACTAAAGATTCATGATTATTTTGAATAATCTTAGTTGCGTCGTCTTTTAGTTTGGTGATATAAAAAATTCCAAATATCCCAAACACAAGAATCACTATGAAAAGGAAGGACATTCCCAAACTAAGTTTTGTTTTCAATTTTATAGGCATATCATGAAAGGATTACAATGTCAATTTCAGATTTCGATAATTTTTGTAAAAGTTGATTAAAAACCGCCGTATTTAAAATAATATTTAATAGGTTTAAATGTGGCTTACCTATACAGATTGTTGTAATCTGATATTGTTCTGTTACCTCAAAGATACCCTTTGCTATATTCTCACTTTTTAATCTTATTATTTCTGCGCCAAGTTCAGTGCCTAATTTGAAGTTATTTAATAAATGCCTTTGAGCTGCTAAGCCTATATTGTCGCCCGACTCTTTTGGTGTTTGAACATACAATAGTTGCCATTTTGAACCATAGTATGAAGCTAATCTAGCAGTTTTGCGAATTACTTTTTTCGCGATTTCATGATTACTACTGATACAAGCTAAAAATCGTTCTTGCCTTAATTGGATATTTTTGGGCAATTCGATTTCAATTTTTCTCTCTAATTGCTGTGCCACTTCTTTTAGTGCAAGTTCACGTAATTGAAGTATTTTTTCAGGTTGAAAAAAATTTTGTAATGCCCTATTTATTTTATCAGGAGTATAGATTTTTCCTTCCTTCAATCTGCTAACTAGCTCATCAGCTGTAAGATCAATATTTACAATCTCATCTGCTAGTTGTAGTAATTTATCTGGAATTCTTTCCGATACAATTATCCCTGTTATTTCTTTAATAGCTGGGTTTAAACTTTCAATGTGCTGAATGTTTACTGCGCTAATAACATTAATCCCTGCGTCTAAAATATCTATCACGTCTTGCCACCTTTTTTCGTTTTGGCTTCCTTCGATATTACTGTGTGCTAGTTCATCAACAATTACAACTTCTGGATGGAGGTTAATGATAGCTTGAACATCCATTTCTTCTAATTCCTTGCCCTTATAAAATAGTTTTCTTCTTGGAATTACTGGTAATCCATTTAACAATTCCTGAGTTTCCATTCTCCGATGTGTTTCTATATAACCAATCTTTACATCAATTCCATTTTGCAATAGAGCATGTGCTTCCTGCAACATCCTATAAGATTTGCCAACGCCTGCACTCATTCCAATATAAATTTTGAACTTCCCTCTTTTTGATTTTCGAATGAGGTTTAAAAATTGTTCTGCATTATTGGTTATTTCTTCTGGCATTATTTCATGTTTAGCAATGAAGCATTGAAATTTAATAATTAGCTTATTATAAATTCAATTGGTCTAATGCGATATTTAATTCTAATACATTTATTCTTTCTGGACCAAATAAACCTAATAAAGGTTTTTTGATTTTTTCAGTAATCAGGGTTTTGATTTTTTCTTCAGGTAAATTTCTGATCTTAGCAATTCTGGCAATTTGAACCTGGGCTGCAATCGTTGATATGTCTGGATCTAATCCACTTCCGGAAGCAGTAACTAATTCTGAAGGAATTGCTTCTTTTTTAATAGTCGGATTATGCACTAAAAAACTATCAACTCTAGATTGAACATCTTTTAAATAATCAGGATTGGTTGGACCTTTATTGCTTCCAGAAGAACCTGCTGCATTATAACCAGCAGCAGAAGGTCTGCCATTGAAATATTTATCTTGAGTAAATGATTGTCCTTCTAAAATATAACCTTTAACCACTCCATTAACACTAATTGTTTGCCCTTCTGCTTTGTTTGGACTAATCTGAGCTGCTAAAAGAATAATTAAAGTATAACCGATACAACATAAAAAAATGGTTACTAGTGTAAGTTTTAATGCGGGAAGTATATGAATTTTCATAAAAAATTATTGAAGTAAAATAAATTTTAAAACCATAATGCGACAGCCAAATCAATTAATTTAATGCCGATGAAAGGGACAATTACGCCGCCGAATCCATAGATCAATAAGTTTCGTCTTAATAAAGCACTTGCACCGATTGGTTTATAACTTACACCTCTCAAAGCAAGTGGGATTAGCATTGGAATGATGATGGCATTAAAAATCACTGCTGATAAAATGGCACTTTCAGGACTATGCAGTTGCATCACATTTAAACTTTGTAAACTTGGTAATGAAGCAATGAATAAAGCTGGTACAATTGCAAAATATTTTGCTACATCATTAGCAATAGAAAAAGTGGTTAAAGTTCCTCTGGTCATTAATAATTGTTTGCCTATCTCTACAATTTCAATCAGTTTTGTGGGGTCGTTATCTAAGTCAACCATATTACCTGCTTCTTTTGCGGCTTGTGTTCCACTATTCATGGCCACTCCCACATCTGCTTGAGCAAGTGCAGGAGCATCATTGGTCCCATCTCCCATCATCGCAACTAATTTGCCTCCTTTTTGCTCTTGTTTGATGTAGTTCATTTTGTCTTCAGGCTTTGCTTCTGCAATAAAATCATCTACTCCGGCTTTCTCCGCAATAAATTTTGCGGTTAGTGGGTTGTCTCCTGTAACCATTACAGTTTTTACACCCATTTTGCGTAATCTCTCAAAGCGTTCTTGAATACCTGGTTTAATGATGTCTTGTAATTCAATAACTCCTAATACTTTTTCATTTTTACTTACAACCAATGGGGTCCCTCCATTCGAAGAAATAATTTTGACTTTTTCTGCAGTATCATTTGGAAAATTATTTCCAGCTTTGACACTGATTTTAAGTATTGAGTCAAATGCGCCTTTACGAATTCGAATACCAGAAGGAAGATCTATACCACTACTTCTGGTTTCGGCACTGAAAACAATAAACTTTGCACCATCTTCTTGAAAGAGATCTCGGTTTAAATTTGTAAGCTCAACTATTGATTTTCCTTCAGGCGTTTCATCTGCCAAAGAAGATAATAAACAAGCCTCGAAAAATGTTTTTTCATCCACTCCTTCAGTCGGATAAAAATTTGTTGCTTTTCTATTTCCAATGGTAATTGTTCCGGTTTTATCTAATAATAAAGTATCTAGATCACCGGCAGTTTCAACTGCCTTTCCACTTTTTGTAATCACGTTTGCTCGAAGTGCCCGATCCATGCCAGCAATACCGATAGCGCTTAAAAGACCTCCGATTGTAGTAGGGATTAAACAAACAAATAAAGAAATAAATGCAGCAATTGTTATTGGGGTACTTGCATAATCACCAAATGGTTTCAACGTTACACAAACAATAATAAACACCAAAGTGAACCCAGCCAATAAGATAGTTAATGCTATTTCGTTTGGGGTTTTTTGACGACTTGCACCTTCTACTAATGCAATCATTTTATCTAAAAAACTTTCTCCTGGGTCAGTGGTAACTTTTACTTTGATATGATCACTTAAAACTTTTGTGCCACCAGTTACCGAGCTTTTATCTCCTCCTGATTCGCGAATCACAGGAGCAGATTCTCCAGTGATGGCACTTTCGTCAATGGTTGCAATTCCTTCTATTATTTCTCCGTCCATTGGAATGGTATCACCCGTTTCGCAGTAAAATATATCCCCCTTTCGTAATTGTGAGGAAGGCACTATTTTTATTTCATTTACAAAAATTTCACCCACAGCTTGTATCCATTTAGCAGGAGTTTCTTCTCTCGTTTTTCTAAGACTGTTTGCTTGTGCTTTACCTCTGGCTTCTGCAATGGCTTCTGCGAAATTTGCAAAAAGTAATGTGATAAATAGTACACCCGTTACTATTAAATTATACACAAGACTCCCTTGATTTTTTTCTCCTGTAAGGATCCATATACAAACCCCTAGCATTACCACTGTTCCAATCTCCACGGTAAACATAACTGGATTGCGAAATAGAATCTTTGGATTTAATTTGATAAAAGATTGCTTCAATGCCTCTTTTACCAATGTAGTTTCGAATAGTTTATTAGATTTCTTTGACATAATATTTTATTTAGTAAACAGTTTTAGGGTTTAAGCATGCTGACTAAAATATTCAGCTATCGGCCCGAGCGTTAAGGCGGGGAAAAAGGATAATGCAGCGATGATAAAGATGACTGCAAAAATCATGACTCCAAATGTGCCTGTATCCGTTTTTAAAGTACCAGCAGACTCAGGCGTATATTTTTTATTAGCAAGAATTCCAGCTATAGCAACAGGTCCAATAATTGGTAAAAATCTTGCAAGTAACATGATGATGCCACAACTAATATTCCACCAAGGAGTATTATCCCCTAAACCTTCAAATCCGCTACCATTATTTGCTGAAGAAGAAGTATACTCATATAACATTTCGCTGAATCCATGGTTACCAGAATTGTTTAACCATCCTGCATAAAGACTTTGATTGTGGGCGAAAATATAGCTCGATAAAGCAGTGCCCACTAAAATTAGAAAGGGGTGTAATAAAGCAATGATTGCTGCGATTTTCATTTCTTTTGCTTCAATCTTTTTGCCAAGAAATTCAGGTGTGCGCCCTACCATTAAACCACTAATAAATACAGCAATGATGATGAAAATATAAAAGTTCAAAAAGCCAACACCTACGCCTCCATAAAAAGCATTCACCATCATGCCTAACATGGCAAACATACCAGTGAGTGGTGTTAAACTATCGTGCATAGCATTAACCGATCCATTGGAAGTAACGGTAGTTGTTATAGCCCAATATGCTGATGCAGCTGGACCAAAACGTACTTCCTTGCCCTCCATACTTCCTAAATTTTGAGTGATCCCCATCTTGGTGAGGCTATCATTCCCCTTCATTTCTAAATAAATGGATGGAATAAGAAAGAGTAGAAAGCCTAAAGTCATGATACTAAAGACCATCCACGCAAAACGCTTTTTTTGAATCATATATCCCAAAGCAAAAATCATGGCAATTGGAATTAAAATGATGGCAATATTTTCAATGATATTGGTAAAATAGGATGGATTTTCAAATGGATGAGCAGAGTTTGAACCGAAAAATCCTCCGCCATTTGTGCCCAGTTGTTTTATGGCAACCATTGCGGCAGCAGGGCCACGACTTACATTTACAGTATCACCCTGAACAGATATAAATTGATCTTTTCCTTTGAATGTCATTGGAGTGCCAGCGAATAAAAGCAGTATGGCAATAACAATTGAAATCGGTAATAATATGCGTGTAATTGACTTTATAAATAATGCATAAAAATTTCCAAGTTTATCCGTAACTTTTTCTTTCATAGCAATAAAGACTACCGCACAAATAGCCATGCCAGCTGCAGCACTTATAAATTGAAATAACATTAAAAGAAGTTGCCCAAGATAAGAAACACCCGTTTCACCCGAATAGTGTTGGAGGTTAGTATTAGCCACAAAACTGATACTGGTATTGAATGCCAGATCGGCTGTCATTGAAGGATTTTTGTCGGGGTTTAATGGTAAAACACCTTGCGTCATCAATACCAACATGGATAAGAAAAACCAAATTAAATTGATGGTCAACAAAGCACTTAAATGAGTTTTCCAATTCATTTCCCTTTCAGGTTTTATACCAATGACTTTAAAAATTAGACGATCAACTGGATGTAAGAAACTTTCCAGCCAGGTATCATGTCCACTATATACTTTGCCAATATATCTTCCTAATGGAACTGCAATTAAAATTGTTGCCGCAAACATGAAAACAACACCTAGAATTTCTGTGTTCATAATGACTCTTTAATTAATTAGAATTTTTCTGGTTTTACCAGAACATAACAGATATAACAAAACACGAGGATCGCAATAACAAATACTATTAACATAAAGCTTGTTTTAGATTTCATCAAAGAATTGAATAGACTTAAAAAATAGTAGAAAGCCTATAAGTCCTGCTAGAAGTAAATAAAGTGTAAGCATATTTGATTTGGTTTGAAAGTATTAGTACAAACCAAGTGCCTATGCTGCTTACCAAAGGGAAGAATTTTTGAAACTATTGCTATAACCTAGTTGTAGAAGGATATGTGTTATTTTAGTCAATATATAGTCAAAAAAAAACCCTTTCAAAATGGAAGGGTTTTTTCAAAATGGAAGGGTACCAATTTCAATTATAAGATACCATATTCCTCAATTTTTCTATAAAGTGTGGTTAAGCCGATGTTCAATAGCCTGGCTGTTTCTGTTTTGTTTCCTTTTGTATGAATTAATACTCTTTGAATATGTAGTTTTTCTATACTAGCAAGATCAAATGCAGAAATTGATTTTTCGGAATATTTTAATTGATTTTTTTGAAGCTCAAGAGGTAAATCACTTAATTGTAATTCTTCAGTTTCAGCAAGAATAACAGATCTTTCTAGAATATTTTTTAATTCCCTAATATTCCCTTTCCAATAATGCTGTTTTAACTGTTCTAGAAATTCATTGTTCATCCGTTTTACAATGGGATTATTTGTTAATGCAAATTTTTCTAGAAAAAAATTGGCTAACACAGCGATATCTTTTTTTCTTTCACGAAGATTTGGGAGTATAATTTTGAAACCACTTAATCTAAAATAGAGGTCTTCCCTAAAATTCCCTTCATTAATTTCGTCTTGCAAATTTCGATTAGTTGCCGCAATAATTCGAACATTCACTTTTGTAGACTTATTATCACCTACTCTAATAAACTCGCCAGTTTCTAAAAAACGCAATAGTTTTGCTTGTAACGCTACTGGCATTTCTCCAATTTCATCTAAAAATAAAGTTCCATTATTAGCAGACTCAATTAAACCATTTTTATCCTTTTGGGCTCCAGTAAATGCGCCACTAATATATCCGAAAAGTTCACTTTCCAAAAGATCTTTACTAAATGCACTGCAGTTTAATGCTATAAAAGCTTTTGAAGAACGTTTACTACCAGTGTGTATTGCCTGTGCAAACACTTCTTTGCCTGTTCCGGTTTCTCCAAGCAAAAGAACAGTTGCATCAGTAGGTGCTACTTTCTTTGCTAATGAAATAGCTTCCTGAATTTGAGATGAATTACCCAGAATATTATTAAAGTCATACGTTTTGCCTACTTGCTTTTCTAACTCATGAATACGCTGTTGCATTTGAACTTTTTCAAAAGCCTTATATAATAAAGGAATGATTTTATCATTGTCATCACCTTTAGTTATATAATCAAAAGCGCCGTTTTTCATGGCTTGTATGCCATCAGATATTTTTCCGTAAGCTGTGAGTAGAATAATTTCAATAGCAGGAAACTTCTGTTTTACTTGGGTTACAAAATCTACGCCATTCCCATCTGGTAATTTTACATCACATATCAAGACATCTATAATATTTCTTTCAATCAATTTCCAGCCTGATTTTAAATCGGAACTTTCTAAAACCTGAAAACCCTCAAGTCTAATAATGCGACTTAATAATGTTCTCAGTTTTTCCTCATCATCAATAATTAGAATACTATGCATTCAGGTTTTGTTTCTTCAAATTAAAATTCGGCGTTTTTTTTCAGAATTGCTGGAATATCTATTAACGCAAAAACGGAATTAATTAAAATTCATTTATTAAAAATTTATTTCTATCAACTCACTTACATTATTATTCCTGTCAACCGAACCTACACAAACGCGTTTGCCATCAATATCTGGAACATTAGCAAGGCTAAAACGAGCTGTTTTTTCTGATACAATTACCTGTACTAATTGCGCATTTGCAAGTTTTAGTTCTGTACCTTTATCAAGTATAAATACACCAAACGACTTTATTTTCTCTGGCCCATTATTAGTAAGCTCAATAACTCCATTTTTCAATATTGTAATCGTAGGTGATACAGGAACAGCATCGTCAATCCATGGCATTGGTGGTACCAATGCAGGGTAGTAATAATAATTATTTTTCAAACTATCATTCCAGCCAAGCGGATTTTTTTCAAAAACTTTACTGTTGAAAAAAACACTTCCCTGAGTTGTTTTAAACTTTCTTAAAGCTTCGATTTGTTTGGGAATTTCTGCCGGGTTTCTCCAGGCTAAATTGCTGCCTGCTCTATAAAATCCGTGACCAATAAATAATTGTCGTCCATAACTATGTTGATTCCACCATGCTAATAAAGTATCATAATCTGCCAATTTATGACCACGTTCCCAATACAATTGTGGTACCACATAATCGATCCAACCTTTTTCAAGCCACAATAAAATATCTGCATAAAGATCATCATAATTGGTTTGACCCCCTTTTGTTTCGCTTCCCATTGGATCCTGGCTTTTGTTGCGCCATATTCCGAAAGGGCTGATACCAAATTTTACACGTGGATTGGTGCTACGAATTGTTTCATACAATAACTTAATGATACTATCGCAATTACTTCTACGCCAATTTTCTTTGTTCATCCCTTTTCCAAATTGCAAATAAGATTGTTGATCGGGGAATTCTTTGCCTGCAATGCGATAAGGATAAAAATAATCATCCATATGAATGGCATCAATATCATATCTCGTTAAAATATCTTTTACAATTTTAGTGGTATGTAACC
>Ga0208106_1000037_pt1 | contig 57344 bp, 52 predicted proteins | sample CryBogCBE25Jul08_FD_184577 | JGI IMG/M metagenome (GOLD analysis project Ga0208106, IMG submission 184577) | Freshwater microbial communities from Crystal Bog, Wisconsin, USA - CBE25Jul08 (SPAdes) | ecosystem: Environmental > Aquatic > Freshwater > Lake | place: Crystal Bog, Wisconsin, USA...
AATCTATCCAGTAGATTTTTTTGCAAAAACAGATGAATTGATTGCACTTGCAAAAGAAGCATCAAAATATGGAGGTACTTATTCAAGTCATATGAGGAGTGAAGGAAATAAATTATTAGAAGCAGTAGAAGAATTAATTACTATTTCAAAGGAAGCAAATATCCCTGCTGAGATCTTTCACTTAAAAGCTGGTGGAAAAGACAACTGGCCCAAAATGGATTCGGTCATTAAAAGAGTGGAACGTGCAAGAAAAGAAGGTTTGGATATTACTTCAGATATGTACACTTATTTAGCAGGTGCCACAGGGATGACTTCTGCATTTCCTCCAACATTACAGGATGGTGGATTTGGCAAATTGAGAGAGAGATTACAGGATCCGAAGATTCGTGCTGAAATGAAGTTGGCAATGAACACTAATGCTCAAGGATGGGAAAATTTATATTACGGAGCAGGTGGTGCAGAACACGTTTTATTACTAGGTTTCAAGCAAGACTCATTAAAAAAATTCACTGGAAAAACACTAGCAGAAGCGGCAAAAATTCGTAATAAGTCGCCAGAAGAAACAGCCATGGATTTAATTATACAGGATAGTACAAGGGTTGGTGTTGCATACTTCTTAATGAATGAAGACAATGTAAAAAAGCAAGTTGCATTGCCATGGGTAAGTTTTGGAAGTGATGAAGGCTCTTATACCAATGAAGGGGTGTTTTTAAAATCAAATGCGCATCCCAGAGCTTATGGAAATTTTGCTCGTGTAATCGGACATTATGTGCGCGATGAAAAAGTGTTAACCCTTCAAGCTGCTATTCAAAAATTAGCGAACCTCCCTGCAAAACATTTGAAGCTTCAAAAAAGAGGTACATTAAAAACAGGCTATTATGCAGATATCGTCATATTCGATCCAGCTAAAGTTAAAGACAATGCTACCTTTGAAAAACCACACCAATATGCAGATGGTATGGTAGATGTATTTGTAAATGGAATAAACGTATTTAAAAATGGAGCGCCTACCGGTATTGCAGCAGGTAGATTTGTAAAGGGACCAGGATATAAAAAATAGTATTGATTTAGTTATGGAAATAGTTATCAGAAGAGCAGAGAAAAAAGATTGTGTAAGAATATTAGAATTGATTCTTGAATTAGCAGTTTTCGAAAAAGCACCACAGGAAGTAACCGTTACACTTGATCATTTTGAAGAGAGTGGCTTCGGCGCAAATCCTGTTTGGTGGGCTTTTGTAGCGGAAGTGGAAGGTAAGGTGCAAGCATTTGCACTTTACTATATTCGGTATAGTACCTGGAAAGGACAACGCATGTACCTCGAAGACATTTTAGTAACGGAAGAAATGCGCGGCAAAAAATTAGGACAGCTTTTATTTGATCAATTAATTATCGAAGCAAAAGAAAGAAAACTGTATGGCATTTGTTGGCAGGTATTAGACTGGAACGAAACAGCCATCAACTTTTACAAAAAATACAATGCCAGCTTTGATGGTGAATGGATCAATTGCAGTATTAGCTAACCCCATCTACAATTGCTTCGCGAAACACTTTTTGAACTAGTCCTTGTAAAACTTTTCCTGGACCTACTTCTGTAAAATGTGTGGCTCCATCAGCTATCATTGCTTGCACAGATTGTGTCCACTTTACTGCACCCGTTAATTGATCAATCAGATTTTGTTTGATGGCTGATGGATCATTTACTGCCTTCGCAACTACATTTTGATATACAGGGCAAATAGGGTTATGAAAATTCGTAGCTTCAATTGCTGCAGCAAGTTCTTCTTTTGCAGGAGCCATTAAAGGAGAATGAAAGGCCCCACCCACAGGGAGTACCAAAGCTCTTTTAGCTCCGGCAGCTTTCATTCTTTCACAGGCTAATTCAATTCCTTTTAAAGAGCCGCTGATCACTAACTGACCGGGGCAATTATAATTGGCCGCAACAACAACTTCGCCGGTTTCTGCAGCGATGGCAGCACAGATTTCTTCTACTTTGTCATCAGCCAGAGCTAATACGGCAGCCATAGTAGATGGTTGAATTTCACAAGCTTTTTGCATGGCTTGAGCACGAATGCTTACCAGTTTTAATGCATCTTCGAAATGCAATACATGGTTAGCTACCAGTGCAGAAAATTCACCTAAAGAATGACCAGCAACCAAAGAAGGTTGCGGATCTTGCAAGGTTTGATAAGCAATAACAGAATGCAAGAAAACTGCAGGCTGAGTAATATTTGTTTGTTTTAGGGCCTCATCGGTACCTTCAAAAAGCACATCACTAATTCTAAATCCCAGTATCTCATTGGCTTTTTCGAAAAGAATTTTTGCAGTGGGATGGGTATCATATAATTGCTTTCCCATTCCAATAAACTGACTTCCCTGACCAGGAAACAAATAGGCATGCTTACTCATAACATTCAATTTCAGGCGGCTAAAATAAATAAAAAAGCCTGATAAAATTTATCAGGCTTTGAATGTGTTCCTTTTTATTAAAACTCAGTTTTCATTTCAATGTAGCGAAGAAATTCATGGTGTGTTTTTTCTTCTTTGAATTTGCCACCATAATAAGCTGTTATTGTAGAAGAAGTATCATCTTCAACACCTCTGCTTGCTACACATAAATGTTTCGCATCAATTAATACGGCTACATCATCAGTTCCTAAAACTTTCTGTAATTCTTTACCAATTTGCATTGTCAGGCGTTCCTGCACTTGCGGACGTTTTGCAAAATATTGTACTAATCTATTCAACTTACTTAGTCCAACTACGCTTCCATTGCTAATATAAGCTACGTGTGCTTTTCCGATGATTGGCACAAAATGGTGTTCACAATTGCTGTAAAAAGAAATATTCTTTTCAACTAGCATTTCGTTGTACTTGTATTTGTTTTCAAACATGGCCATTGCAGGCATATTAGCTGGATTCAGACCGCTAAAAATTTCTTTTACATACATTTTTGCAACTCTACGTGGAGTCCCTTTCAGGCTATCATCAGTAAGATCAAGACCTAATGTTTCCATGATGGCAGTAAAATGTTTTTCAATTTTTGCTACCTTCTCATCATCAGAAATGTCAAAAGCTTCTTTCATCATGGGCGTATCTACTGAAGTGCTTACATGGTTATCCCCCATATCATCAATCATTAAATCGCTTAACTCTATTTTGTCACCGTTAAGCCGGATATTCAACAAAGTTTCTTTCTGTTTCATATAATGTTATTTTTAATTCTAAACCTGCATCCAGTTTTACTCTCAACAAATCATAAATTACGATTGCGATATTTTCTGCAGTGGGATTTACAGAGGCAAATTCTACTGTGTCGAGGTTTAAATTTTTGTGATCAAATTTATCTAATACTTGTTCTTTTATAAGCGTACTTAATTCTTTTAAGTCTAACACATAACCAGTTGAAGGGTTCACTTCCCCTATCACTTTAACAATTAAATCATAATTGTGTCCGTGATAATTATCATTATTACAAAGACCAAATACTGCTTTGTTCTCTTCCCTAGTCCATTGTGGATTATGAAGGCGATGCGCAGCATTAAAATGCTCTTTACGATATACGGCAACTTTCTTGCTCAAATGATCTTATTAATTAACTAAATATTAAAAAATTAAATGGCACTGTTTCAGAAGTGTGCTGATCAAGTGGCCAAATTTGTTACTTACCGAGGCAGCAATTTAGACGTCCTAAGTTACTGCAAAGTTAAGTACGATTATATAAACGGATAAGGTGCTGTTTTGTTTAAAGATTTATAAAATAATTTAAACAACCTCAAAAATGACTCCCCTCTATTCACTCTTCACTCTTATCTCTTATCTCATATCTTCTTCCTCAGTTGCCATAATATTCTACGTAAATGCGCGCCGTCTCATACAACTTAACACAATGTAATTGAACGCTTTGTGGAAGATGTGGGGCCAATTGTTGCCAGATGGCAACGGCTAAATTTTCGGTGCTGCACATTTTGCCAAACATAAAATCTACATCAAGATTCAGATTTTTATGGTCCAGGGGCGTAATTATATATTCTTTCATCAGTTTACTCAGCTTCTTCACATCAAACACAAAGCCAGTTTCCGGATCAGGAATGCCTTTTACTGTAATATAAAGATCAAAATTGTGCCCATGCCAGTTTTCATTGGCACAAACACCAAAAATGGCATCATTCTGTTCTTTTGTCCAATTAGGGTTGAACAATTTATGAGCCGCATTAAAATGTTCCAGTCGCGTTAAATATACCATCCTACACAAAATTTCGGCAAACTTACAACTTGCCAGTCAAATATGTATTTATAGCCAGTTGCTGTATTTGTAGAAATCCCCGAACTTTGAAACATGCGTGTTATCATATCAGCAGCAACTGTAGCAGAATGGATGCCCTCTTTTCTCAATATCAATGCGCTTTATACCGGTGAAAGTCAGCGACTAAAGTTACAGTTTCATCAATCTGGCATTGGCATGCTTGCAGCTAGTTTTGCGCTAACCAAGTTAGCGATAGAAGATAAACCAGATTTAATCATTCAAGTAGGTATTGCAGGAACATTCGATACTACTCAACCCCTAGGTACTGTTGTAGTTATTAATGAGGAAACTCTTGGCGACTTAGGGGTAGAAGAAGATGGAAAATGGAAAGACCTCTTTGATTTAAAATTAGAGAAAAGCAGTTATCATCCATTTGAAAAACGAAAGCTGCCGAATCAATGGCTAACCAAATATAATCTCCTTGGTTTACAAGAAGTAAGTGGCATTACGGTCAATGAAATATCTACCAATCAAGAAAAGATTCAAAAATTAATGAAGAAATATAATCCCACCATTGAAAGTATGGAAGGAGCGGCACTGCATTATGTGGCACGCGAAACAAGTATCCCATTTATTCAAATCAGGGCAATTTCTAATTATATTGGAGAACGAGATAAATCTAATTGGCAAATGAAATTGGCCATTGATAACTTGAACCACATATTAATACAATACGTCGATTGTTTGTATCAAATCTCTTAAGAATTATTTATGCATTTTACCTTAGGATTTTCACCATGTCCGAATGATACTTTTATTTTTGATGCATTAGTGAATCAGAAGATTGATACAGAAGGATTCACTTTTGATGTGCTGCTGGAAGATGTGCAGACCTTGAACGAATGGGCTTTAACCGAAAAATTAAATATCTCAAAAATCAGTTATGGTGTATTGCCCCTCGTACAAAAGAACTATAGCTTACTAAGTAGTGGCGGTGCATTAGGCAAAGGTGTTGGGCCCCTCCTGATTTCTAAAAATCCATTGGAAGATTTAACTGCGGTGAATCAAATGAAAATTGCAGTGCCCGGGATTAATACCACCGCACATTTATTATTTTCAATGGCTTTTCCAAATGCAAAAAATAAACAATTCTTAGTCTTTCATGAAATCGAATCGGCGGTATTGAGTGGATCAGTTGATGCGGGAGTGATTATTCATGAAAATAGATTCACCTATCAAGATAAGGGTTTGGTAAAACTCATGGACCTTGGTGCTTATTGGGAAGAAAAATTAGATTGTCCAATACCGCTAGGTGGAATCATCATGCAAAATAAATTTGATCTAGCCACTCAAAGCAAGATCAATAGACTGATAAAAAAATCAGTAGCATTTGCTTTCGAAAATTATCCAAAGATTACAGATTATGTTCGGAGTCATGCGCAAGAAATGAGTGAGGCTGTAATGCGCCAACACATTGATTTGTATGTAAACAACTTTAGTATTGATTTAGGCACGGAAGGAAGAAAAGCTGTAGACACTTTATTAGAAGTGTACCTGAAAATAAATACTGCTTAGTTTTCCTTTAATGCTTTAGCATAAACTTCCAGTACTCTTTTTCTTGCAAATTCATGTAATACTATGGGTGCTGGGTAATTGAACTCTTGAAATTCAGGAACCCATTTTTTGATATACGTTAAATCTTTATCGAACTTTTCAGTTTGCAAAGTTGGATTAAATACTCTAAAATAAGGAGCTGCATCACAGCCACTGCTACTAGCCCATTGCCATCCCCCATTATTTGCAGCAAGATCAAAGTCTAATAATTTTTGAGCAAAATACGCTTCGCCCCAGCGCCAATCAATTAGTAAATGTTTACACAAAAACGAGGCTACAATCATTCTTACCCGATTATGCATAAATCCAGTTGCATTTAATTCACGCATACCCGCATCCACAATCGGATATCCTGTTTTGCCCGCACACCATGCCTGAAACTCTAACTCATTATTTCGCCAGGGTATCAGATCATAAGCCGGTTTAAAAGATTCACCTTTACCAACCCTAGGAAAATTCCATAATATCATTTGATAAAAATCGCGCCAAATAAGTTCATTCAAAAAAGTCTCATTCAAAGGCATTACTATTTTAACTAATGCTCTTATACTAATAGTTCCAAAACGCAGGTGCACACCCAATTTAGAAGTTCCATTCTCAAGAGCAGGGTAGTTGCGTTGTTCGGAATATTTTTTCACCGTTTCAATCAATAATTCCCCAGAAGGAAATGGCGTAAAATTATCTTCAAAACCCATAGATGATAGTGAAGGAATGTCTTTGGGACTTTGTTTAAAATAATGGGCTTCATATTTTTCTACAAGGTATGAGGTCAAATCTTTATCGCTCAATTTTGCCTTCCACTTTCTACTATACGGTGTAAAAATGGTATAGGGAGTACTATCATCTTTTACCACTTCTGTCTTTTCAAAAATCACTTGATCTTTAAAACTGTGGAATTTAATTCCCTGCGAACCCAAAGACAAAGCAATGTTTTGGTCCCTTTCCTTTGCATAAGGCTCATAATCGTGATTTGTAAAAACAGATTCAATTTGGTATTTCTGTGAGAGCTTTTGAAATACTTCTAAAGGTGTACCATAATAAACTTCTAAACTTGAACCCAACTTTATCAATGCTTCCTGCATTTGCTGAAGGGCAGCATGAATAAATGACACACGACGATCTTGTTTATCTTCTAATTGATTGAGGATAGTTGTATCGAAAATAAAAATCGGCAATACTGGTTTAGTTGTTTTTAATGCATGGTATAATGCGGCATTGTCGGTTAGACGTAGATCTCTTCTAAACCAAATAATATTAACAGGTACAGACATGAATTAATTTATCATAAAACAGGGATCATCCAAAAATGTTCAAACTCATAAAACTAAAAAGCCATCCCGATTTCCCGGAATGGCTTTTTAGTTCATTTATACAATTGTAATTAGTCTACAAAAGATGGAACCAACGTTACATTTCTGTTTAGTTTTCTTCCTGCTTTAGTTTTGTTATCAGCTTGTGGTTTAGAAGAACCATTTGCTTGAGTTGTGAAACGATCAGCAGCGAATCCTTTTCCGGTGAATGCTCTCTTAACTGCATCCGCACGTTTTTGTGACAAAGGAATGTTGATTTTATCATTACCAGTGATATCGGTATTACCCTGAATATCTAAATGTAATTTAGGATACTTAGTTAACAAGTCAATTACTGGATCAAACTTAGCTTTTTCAATCTTAGCATCTAACAATTTATCCGTGTTAATTACGAAGTAGAAAGATTTAGCAGCTTCGTTCAATACTGGAGTCATATCAGGACAACCTTGGTAAGCAGCAACACCAGGAACGGTAGGACACTTATCAACTTCATCATTAATACCATCTCCATCAGTATCAGGTATAGGACATCCATGATATCTAGCTAAACCTGGAACAGTAGGACACTTATCTTCTTCGTCATTAATTCCATCTCCATCAGTATCAGGAATAGGACATCCATGATATTTAGCTACACCTGGAACAGTAGGACACTTATCTTCTTCGTCGTTAATACCATCCTTATCAGTATCAGGAATAGGACAACCTTGGTATTTAGCCACACCTGGAACAGTAGGACATTTGTCAAGACTATCAACAATACCATCACCATCAGTATCGATAGGTGCTGGAGGAACAACTACTGGTTCAGGCTTCTTAGCACCACCAAATAATCTGATTTTCAAACCAGCTTGAATACCATTGTTATAATATTTCCAACCTACAAGGTTTGCATTAGGGTTATTACCATACTTCATATCACTCAAACCATAAATGTAACGAGCATAGATTTGAACAGCACTATGTGGGAATAATTCAAAACCTGCAGTTACTGCAGTGCTTTGATCTACAAACATTCTCTTAGAGTAAGAAGTTGTTTGAGAAGAAATTTTATTAGTAAAGTCAATCTGTGGTCCAACTAGCAAAGCAAAGTTTTTACCTGTTTGAAATTTGAACAACAAAGGATAAGACTGATACTGTAAAGTACCATCAAATTGTGTTGGATTTGTAGGGCCAGCATTAAGAGTATAACCTAACCAAGAAAACTGTGCTTGTGGCTCGAAAGAAATAGTACTAGTTAAAGGAATATTTAAATATGCACCAGCTGCATAACCGAAATCGTTCTTATAGTCAATTGCAGCTGCATCTTTCATTCTAAACTTAGAATAGTTTAGCGCTCCAAGTAAACCTCCGGAAATACCGATTTTAGATTTAGGCTTAGCTGTTTGAGAAAATGCCGCTGCCGCAAACAAAAAAATTGCTACAGTTAGTGACATTAATTTTAGATTTTTCATAATAGTTTTTTGGTTTTATAACTTGCTTATTCAATTACTTATCAAAAGGATAAGTAACTAGATTGGGCGAAATTAGTTAAAAAAGTAGAAAATAATTATATATCTGTTGAAATTTTATAATTAAAGAACAATTTTTTTCTCTACAACCCGTTTCCATGAAAAAAAAGCGCTTTTCCATCCAAAATTTCATAATTTCTTCATTTCTAATACATTATCCATTTTAGACAAGCATCTATGCACGTAATGGCATTATTCTTTACCTCATAATAATATGGATAGTAATTTAGCAATCGTCAAACAAAGAAAATGCAAATTAGAGACATCGTTCAATTGCTAGAATTAGTTGCCCCAGCCGCTCTTCAGGAATCATACGATAATACCGGTCTGATCGTTGGAAGTGAAGATTGTACTTGTACGGGCATCATTTGTACCTTGGATGCCACTGAGGAAGTGGTTTTAGAAGCTAAAGCAGCCGGTTGTAATCTGATAGTTTCCCATCATCCTATCCTATTTAAAGGTCTAAAGAAACTCAATGGCAAGAATTATGTAGAAAAAACAATCATTTCTGCCATCAAAAATGATATAGCCATTTTTGCTATTCATACCAATTTAGATAACGTTATTGATGGTGTAAGCGATACCATGGCTATCAAATTAGGCCTTCAGTATAAAAAAGTTTTACTTCCGAAAGCTGGGCTGATATCAAAAAAGTATCCCCCAATTGAAGGTATTGATTCCCCAGAAATTTCATTAAATGATGATAATCAACAAGTTGGATCTGGATTAATAGCAGATTTACCAGAAGAAATGGAAGAAAACGGATTCTTACAGATGCTACAAACAAGCTTTAATTTACAAGTAATCAGGCATAGTCCTTTATTAAGCAAGCCTATCAAAAAAGTAGCCGTATGTGGTGGGGCTGGCAGTTTTTTAATAAAAGAGGCTATTGATGCTGGCGCAGACATTTTTATCACATCAGACCTGAAATACCATGAATTTTTTGATGCCGACAATCGAATCCTCCTGGCCGATATTGGACACTGGGAAAGCGAACAATTCACCATCGGTCTTTTAATTGATATTTTACAGGCTAAATTCCCTACCTTTGCCGTCCTCAAATCAGTTATAAAAACCAATCCGGTGAATTATTTTCTGAAAGAGGATTAAGGTTTGCAGTAATGTGAACCAATACAAACTCCAAATTTTATACTAGATATGGCATCTGTTAAAGATTTCTCTGTTGAAGAAAAACTGTTAAACCTCGTAAGGTTACAAAAGATTGACAGCAAACTGGATGAGATTCAGGTTTTGAGAGGCGAATTGCCAATGGAAGTAAGCGACCTCGAAGATGAGATCCAGGGTTTGCATAGTCGTCAAACTCGTATCGAAGAAGAAATCAATGGTATTTCTGAATTCATTGAAGGTAAGAAAACTACCATCAAAGATAGTGAAGCCTTGATTGCTAAATACGAAAAGCAAAGTGAGAATGTAAAGAACAATCGCGAATTCGAAGCGATCAATAAAGAGATCGAAATGCAACAGCTTGAAATTAAACTAGCTGAAAAACATATTCGTGATGCAAACGAAGAATTGACTGAAAAGATCAAGAACTTGGAAGTTGCAAAAAAACAAGTAGCTGTTAAGGAAGGAGTATTAAATCATAAGAAAAGCGAATTAGAAAAGATCATCGCTGAAACTGAAAAAGAAGAAACTCAATTCAGAAAACAAAGTGCTGATGCACGCGGTCATATCGATGAGCGTTTATTATATAGTTACGACCGTATTCGTAATAGCTATCGTAATGGGCTTTCTGTGGTGCCTGTAGAAAGAGATGCATGTGGTGGTTGTTTTAACTCAATTCCTCCTCAACGTCAGAGCGAAATTCGCTTACACAAAAAAATCATCGTTTGTGAAAACTGCGGTAGAATTTTAGTGGATGCCGATTTGAGCGATAGCATTGAAATAAAATAAGCGTTAAATCATTCTATAGAATTTATAAAGGGCATGCATTTAGCTGCCCTTTTTTTATTTTACACTCGATGAAGACATACCTATTAATTTTTATTTGCTTATTTTTTTCAGCATCAGCAAATGCAGAAAAAGTATACGATTATAATACTACCTGCCAACAGGCCTATCAAGAAATTACGAAACTAAGGATCGAGTCTGGCTTAACTCTTATTGCAAAAGCAAAAAAGCAAAATCCCGATAATTTAATCCCGGTGATGCTCGAAGACTACACTGATTTTTTTCAACTTTTTTTTAATGAGGATCCAAAGGACTTTCAAAAAATGATGCCTCATTTTAATGAGCGGATGAATATACTTGCTGAGGGACCTAAAAATTCACCCTACTATAATTTTTGTTTAAGCACGATAAGAATTCATAAAGCGGCTGTTGAAATCAAGTTCGGGCAAAACTGGAATGCAGGTTGGGATTTCAGAAAGGCATTTCTACTTCTAAAAGAAAATAGAAAAAATCATCCCAATTTTATATTAGACGAAATGATGACGGGCTCATTGTATGCTATCATCGGTACCCTTCCTGCTGGTTACAAATGGCTGGCAAGTATTTTAGGTCTGAAGGGTTCTATAGGCGAAGGAATGGCGTTGTTGAAGCGGTTTACCTATAGCAAAGACCCCTGGGCAAAATTGTATTCGAATGAGTCTGCTTTTATCTATCCCTTCCTTTTATTCTATATCGAAAACAAAAGAGACGAGGCAGTTGCATTTGCCCAACATAAAAAATTAGATATCGTTAATAATCATTTGCTATGTTATATGGCCGCAAATCTGGCCATCAATAATAAGCAGACTGCCATTGCTGGAGTGATGATGCAAAATAGGAACATGAGTCCAGATTATTTAAAACTATCTGTGTGGGATTTTGAAATGGGTTATGTAAAATTGTATCATCTTGAATTAAACGAATCAATTAAATATTTAGAACAATTTAAAACTGATTTTAAAGGAAATTTTTATCGTAAAGATGCAAATTCAAAATTAAGCTACGCCTATTACCTACAAGGGAATATGGCAAAAGCTGTTGCTACAAGAAATGAAATTTTAAAAAAAGGAGCCACCGATACTGATGCCGATAAAAAAGCATTGAAAGATGCAAAATCTGGCACCTGGCCCAATGAATTATTATTGAAATCTAGATTATTGAATGATGGAGGTTTTCACAAAGAGGCCTTAGGCATATTAGTTGGAAAAAAATTAGAAAATTTTACTTCTGATGAAGAAAAATTAGAATTCTCTTATCGGGTCGGCAGAATCTATGACGATTTAGGTAAAAAAGACGAAGCAATCAAAGATTATCAAATTGCCATTGCTCTGGGAGAACATCGAAAGGAGTATTATGCGGCAAGAGCGGCACTGCAAATTGGTCAGATCTATGAAGACCGCGGACAAAAAGCTTTAGCCATCCAGTATTATCAAAAATGCCTAGATATGGGAGATCATGAATTCAAGGACTCCTTAGATCAACGAGCAAAATCAGGTATTGGGCGCTGTAAGGGAGATTAACACCTTTCTAAAATGATATTACTAGGATCAATTTGCTGAACAGGTACAGCTTCTATATCTTGCGGATGAGTTCTCAAAAAAGAACATCAAAACAAATCAAGCATGCTTCGCAAATTACAAATACAATATTATGCCATCATCGATTCGATCGAAATCGAGTTTGCCCCACAGTTGAATATCATAACTGGCGAAACAGGTGCTGGTAAAAGTATCTTAATGGGAGCACTGAGTTTAATTTTGGGAGAACGTGCCGATAGTTCTGTACTTCGCTATGCAGATAAAAAATCGGTGATTGAAGGATATTTTCAAATTGATCATAAGCAGCCTGTTTTAGACTTTTTAGTAGCAAATGATTTAGATGCGGATAATGAGTTGGTGATAAGAAGAGAAATTGCTCCTAATGGAAAATCGAGAGCTTTTATTAATGATACACCTGCCAGTTTACTACAACTAAAAGAACTGGCAAGCATGTTGGTTGATTTGCATCAGCAGTTCGACTCATTAACCTTAGGTGATAACGATTTTCAACGAACCGTTTTGGATGCACTTGCTTCAAACCAAATGCTGCTTCAACAGTATCAATTGGTTTTTCAACAATGGCAAACCGTTAAAAAAGAATTAGAAGAGCTGGAAAGCCGAAAACTGAATTTTCAAAAAGAATTCGACTACCATCAATTTCTATTCACAGAACTTGAGGAACAATCTTTCAAAGAAAATGAACTGGAAGAAATAGAAGCTGAGCTACAATTAATGAGTCATGCAGAGGGTATCAAATCGGTATTAACAAAAATAAATACTGATCTAGAATCAGGTGATCAACCTATACTGCCCTTATTTAAACAATGGATTAATCAGCTGAATAGTATCTCAGTCTATCATACAGCACTGCCCTCTGTGATAAAAAGATTAGAGAGCACGCAGATAGAATTGCAAGATATTACTGATGAGATGGAACTGTTGAATAACAAAGTTCAATTGGATGAAAAGAGAATGGAATGGATTAACGATCGGATGGCTGCAGGCTATAAATTGTTGAAGAAACATAGTGTAAAAACAACTGCAGAATTATTAGCCATTCAAAAAGATTTAGCGGAAAAACTAGAAGCCGTTTTTTTGATCGATGAAACAATAGCCGAAAAACAAATATCAGTAGTTAATTTTTTAGCAGATGCTAATTCATTAGCAAAAAAAATATCCTTAGCCAGAAAAAAAGAGGTGGCACCGTTAGAGAATAAAGTGAACGAATTATTGGTTTTAGTTGGGATGCCAAATGCACGATTAAAATTAAGTATCGAACAAAGCTCATTACATATTTTCGGAATCGATCAGATTGAGTTTCTTTTCGATGCCAATAAAAGCAACCGTTTCGAGCCGATTCGAAAAGTAGCAAGTGGAGGAGAATTAAGTAGATTAATGCTTTGTATTAAATCTCTTGTTGCAGAAAAAGTTGACCTCGCCACCCTTATTTTCGATGAAATTGATACGGGCATTTCAGGTGAAGCGGCGAAGCAGGTAGGTCGAATAATGAAAGGGTTATCAAAGAACCGCCAAATAATATGTATTACACACCAGCCTCAAATTGCAGGAAAGGCCGATGCTCATTTTTATGTGTATAAAGAAGATCAATCTGGTACTATCAAAACCAATTTGCGCTTATTAAACAAAGAAGAAAGAATTAATAAAATTGCACAAATGCTTGGTGGTGAAACACCTTCTGCAGCAGCATTAGAAAATGCAAAAGAAATGATGCAGGCTTAACAAAGAAATTTTTATACCCACTTAAAACGAAAACTATGCCTTGGATTGAGTATGTTGGATTTATCGGTGCCTTTTTAACTGCAGTTACTTTTATGCCTCAAGTATGGCTCGCATGGAAAACAAAAAGTGTTGGCGACCTTAGTGTAGGAATGTTAGGAATCGTTTTTGTTAGTGTTATCGTTTGGTTAGTGTATGGTTTTTATTTACACCTAGTACCAGTGATCATTGCAAACTTTATCGTAGGATTTCTTTCCGTTGTGTTACTTTATTTCAAATTCACTTTTCCCAAAAAATAGTGGTATAAAAAAGCCATCCTGATAAATAATCTAGGATGGCTTTTTAGGGATAATATTTTCAGTCCCTCGGGATAGGTTTAGTATTCGTCTTCGTTGAACATAAAATCTTCCTGGCTTGGGTAATCAGGCCAGATGTCTTCGATGCTCTCATACACTTCACCTTCATCTTCCAGCTCCTGTAAGTTCTCAACAACCTCAATCGGTGCTCCACTACGAATACTGTAGTCGATCAGTTCGTCTTTGCTTGCTGGCCAAGGTGCTTCTTCCAGGTAACTTGCTAATTCTAATGTCCAGAACATACCTATAAAATTTTTGCAAATGTAACCGTATAAATGAAATTACCAAACCTAAGTTTTACTCCTGCTGTAAACAAATCATTAAAATTTAGCCCTGTTGGCCTTCCTTTTGTAGGTTTGCAATGATAATCTCAACCTGATCTGATGTTAAAAGCCGAAAATATTATTAAAAATTATGGACAATTGGCCGTTTTGAAAGGCGTAGATATAGCCGTACAAAAAGCCGAAATTGTTAGTATTGTGGGGTCCTCAGGAGCCGGCAAAAGTACTTTATTACATATTTTGGGTACCCTCGACAAAGCAGATTCGGGAAATATTTTTATTAATAATCAACAAGTTAGTTTACTTAAAGGCCGCGAATTAGCTGCTTTTAGAAATAAGCATATAGGTTTTGTTTTTCAGTTTCACCATTTACTTCCTGAGTTTTCAGCGCTGGAAAATGTATCCATTCCCGGATGGATAGCAGGGAGAAAGAAAAAAGAGGTAGAAGCAGATGCTATGGCACTCTTAAAAAGATTAGGGCTTGAAGATCGAATGGAAAATAAACCCCAACAATTATCAGGGGGTGAGCAGCAACGTGTAGCTGTTGCTCGTGCTTTAATCAATCAACCACTCATTGTTTTTGCAGATGAACCCACTGGTAATCTCGACAGTAAAAATGCCAGAGAGCTTCACGAATTATTTGTTTCGTTGCGCGATGATTTTAAGCAAACATTTTTAATTGTTACCCATAACGAAGAACTAGCTTCTATGAGCGATCGAAGATTGTATATGAAAGATGGACAGATAGTTTAATTAAGCGCCTAGTCTCGGTTTCCAGGCAATATCAGCCACTTTTAATTGATGTCCAATATATCTTGCCAATACGAATAGATAATCGCTTAAACGGTTAAGATACTTTATTATCAATGGATCTACAAACAGTTCGTGCTCCATCATATTCACGCAACAACGTTCTGTTCTTCTACAAATACATCGCGCCACGTGTGCAGTAGAAATGGCAACATGCCCTCCGGGTAGTATAAAAAATTTCATAGGAGGCAATACATCATGCATATGATCAATTTCCTTTTCTAAAAATACAATATCTGATTCCCTTAAATCGGGGATTTTCATGGTTGGTTCTTTTTCAGGATCACAGGCTAATGAGGAGCCAATAGTAAATAATCGGTCTTGTATTTCTTTAATAACTGTTTTGCTATGCTGTTCAGCCAAATGATCACCTAAAAGTCCAATATAGGAATTCAATTCATCCACTGTTCCATAGGTATCAATCCTTATATGGCTTTTCAATACTTTGGTCCCTCCTATTAAACTTGTTTTACCTAGGTCACCTGTTTTAGTATATATCTTATTAGCCATTATCTGCAGTAATTTAATTGATCTTTCTTCCTAACAAAGATAAATTCGAAAGGTTCATTAAAAGTAAAAAGTCGAAAATCAAAAATTAAAAAAGTCTCGAGAAACATTTCCTCGAGACTTTTTCCTTTCAGAGCTAACAAATTAATAGTTAGCATAAATTATTTAAAAAATGTTGGTAGCCCAACTTATAAAAAATCGACCGCTTTTGAATTTTTACTTTTGATTTTTAAATTTTAGTGACTATGTGTCACCATATCCATATCCTTCACCCGATCACTTTCTATTAAGCCATCTCTCAATCGTACAATACGGTGAGCATAGCCTGCAATATCTTCTTCGTGAGTAACTAATACTACGGTATTTCCAGCTTCCTGAATTTTACCAAAAATTCTCATTACTTCAACTGAGGTTTTTGAATCGAGGTTACCTGTAGGTTCATCAGCCAATAAAATAGAAGGATTATTTACCAAAGCACGAGCAATGGCCACACGCTGAATCTGCCCACCACTTAATTCATTGGATTTATGGTGACCTCTATCTGCCAGATCTACTTTTTTTAAAGCTTCGAGGGCTCTTTCTAAACGCTCCTTTTTGCCAATACCTGCATATACCAACGGCAAAGCCACATTTTCAACAGCAGTTAAACGGGGTAACAAATTAAATTGTTGAAATACAAATCCAATCTCTGTATTTCTTACAGTTGCCAAATCATCATCCAGCATCTTGCTCACATCTTTTCCATTTAAGATATACCTACCTCCAGTAGGTGAATCTAAACAGCCCAGGATATTCATCAGAGTACTTTTACCGCTTCCCGATGGACCCATCAGCGCAACATATTCATTCTTCAAAATATCAAGCGTAATGCCCTTTAAAACGGGAATAGCCTGGCTACCCATAAAATAGCTCTTTTGAATATCTTCTAACTTAATGATTGATTCGCTCATATAAATGCTTTCAATTTTAGTAAGGATCTTATTTTTTGATCACTTTAGGAACTTTAAAAAAAGCCTCATCGGCCATTGGTGAATTACTTAATGCATCTTCTCTGCTAACAGACCCGCTTAAGATATCCTCTCTTAACACATTCGCCGCATCCCCCATATGTAACAAAGGTTCCACCCCAGTAGTATCAACAGTTTCTAATTCAGCAATAAATCCTACCATTTTCTGAAGGTCTTGCTGTATAGCAGGCTTTTCTGCTTCCTCAAATTGAAGCTTTGATAAATTGGCCAAGTTTTCTACTAATGCAATTGATATTTCCATCTGAACAAAAATAATTGAAAGAGGCACAATTTAGAATAGTTATTGTTAAAAGGCAATTTTACCCAAACAATGGTCAAAAAGATTGATATTTTAAATTGTCATTTTGAAAAAGCTTAGAATTAGTAAAAAAATAATATCAAAAACTGTCATAAAATGGTAAAAAGAGCTTATTCAGCAAAATTTAATATTCCATTTGCACAATAATATACAAATAACCTTTAAATTGTAACGTACAAAATCCCCCCGATTATGTTACTATACGTATTGCTTTCCATTTACTTTGTATGTCTATACGTAGCATACAAAGGCGCTGCAACGTCTGAAGAATAAAGGCTACAGACCACTGCGTTAGCCCCGAAAGGGCAAACCTCAGTAATTAAATTACTGAGGTTTTTTTTATCCAAAAAGACCTAAATAAAATATTTTCCAACCCTAAATTCTGAAAAGGATTTACCCTATCTTCGATAAATAGTTGCATAACTAACTAATTTTACAAAGTTTAGCTATAAATAATTAATTAATAGACACATGAAACGTTCCATCAAAAAAGTTGCCGTTCTAGGTAGTGGCGTAATGGGTTCACGTATTGCTTGCCATTTTGCAGGAATTGGAGTATCCGTTTTATTATTAGATATGGTACCAAAGGGTGCAGAAGAAAGTTCTAAGCCCGTTGAAAGAAATAAACTGGTCAATGATGCATTAACTGCTGCTATTAAAAGTAACCCCTCTCCTGTTTTCACTAAAGAGGTAATAAAAAAAATCAGCACGGGGAACTTCACAGACAATATGAAAGATATTGCTCAGTGCGATTGGATTATTGAAGTTGTAGTGGAACGTTTAGATATAAAACAACTCATTTATACGCAAGTCGAAAAATTTCGTAAACCTGGTACGCTTATCAGTTCTAATACTTCTGGCATTCCTATTCATCTAATGGCAGAAGGCCGTTCCGAAGATTTTAAAAAACATTTTTGTGGTACACACTTTTTTAACCCGCCTCGTTATTTAAGACTTTTAGAAATAATTCCAACCGAACATACCGATCCGGAAATCGTTGATTTTTTGATGCACTATGGTGATTTATTTATTGGAAAAACAACCGTACTCTGTAAAGACACGCCAGCTTTTATTGCAAACAGAATTGGGGTATTCAGTATGATGAGCATATTCAATATCATGGATAAACTCGGATTGGGTATCGATGAAGTAGATGCATTAACTGGCCCAATCATTGGTCGTCCAAAATCTGCCACTTTCCGCACTGCAGATGTAGTAGGAATTGATACGCTTGTTAAAGTAGCAAAAGGGGTGGCCGATAATTGTCCGAATGATGAAGCAAAAGCTATATTTACTATACCATCATGGCTCGATACTGTTGTCAATAATAATTGGTTGGGCGATAAAACAGGACAAGGATTTTTTAAGAAAACAAAATCGGCAGCAGGCAAAGAAATTGTGACGCTGAATCTGAAGACCATGGAATATGAGGCAAGAACCAAACCAAAATTTGCAAGTTTGGATGCTGCTAAACCAATTGAAGATTTAAAGCAACGGATTAAAATGTTGTCTGCCGGCACAGACAAAGCAGGAGAATTTTATCGCGCATTTCATTTTTCTTTATTCACCTATATTTCCAATCGCATTCCAGAAATCAGTGATGAAGTTTACCGTGTAGATGATGCCATGAAGGCTGGCTTTGGCTGGGAGATTGGAGCATTTGAAACATGGGATACTATTGGAGTTGCTAAAACAGTAGAAGCCATGAAAACCGCTGGCTATAACGTTTCTACATGGGTGGAAGAAATGTTAGCATCAGGTGCTACCAGTTTTTATAAAGTAGCAGATGGCAAGCGCATGTATTTTGATATCCCAACAAAATCCTATAAAGTTATTCCTGGAGGAGAAGCTTTCTTGATATTACAAAATCATCGAGATAAAATCATTTGGCAAAACAGTGCCTGCAAATTGTATGATATAGGTGATGGTGTAGCAGGATTAGAATGGAGCACTAAAATGAATAGTATTGGTGGCGAAGTTTTAGAAGGAATCAATAAATCCATCGGCATTGCTGAGGAAAAATTTAAAGGCTTAGTGATAGCTAATGACGGGCCGAATTTTAGTGCGGGTGCCAATGTGGGAATGATATTTATGTTAGCTATTGAACAGGAATACGATGAGTTAGATATGGCTATCAGCATGTTTCAAAATTCAATGATGCGTGTTCGCTATTCTTCTATTCCAGTTGTTACTGCTCCGCATGGATTAACACTTGGCGGAGGATGCGAAATGAATTTGCATGCCGATAAAATTTGTGCGGCTGCAGAAACCTATATTGGTTTGGTTGAATTGGGTGTTGGCTTGATTCCTGGTGGTGGTGGCACCAAAGAATTCGCATTACGCGCAGGAGACGATTTACACGAAGACGAACCAGAAACCGTTACCCTAAAAAATCGTTTTTTCTCCATTGCAACAGCAAAAGTAGCTACTTCAGCACAAGAAGCTTTTGATATGGGTATTCTTCGTAAGGGTCAGGATGAAGTGGTGATGAATATAGGTAGAAGAATTACTGAAGCAAAAAAATCTGTTATAGAAATTTATGATGAGGGCTATACCATGCCAACACCACGAAAAGACGTGAAAGTGATGGGGCGTGCAGGTTTGGGAGCTATGTTAGCTGGCATCAATGGCATGTGGAGAGGTGGCTATGCAACTGATCACGATGCTTTTGTTGCGAGAAAATTAGCGTATGTTTTATGTGGCGGAGACCTCAGCGAACAGAGCCTGGTTTCTGAACAATATTTACTCGATCTGGAAAGAGAAGCATTCCTAAGTCTTTGCGGCGAAAAGAAATCTTTAGAGAGAATTCAGGCAGTTTTAAAAACTGGAAGACCGATTAGAAATTAAAAAAAAATGTTCAGCCAAGACTCATCTTTTCGAGATGAAATAAGTTAACCCCAGCTTTTAAGCTGGGGGTGAATGAAGGAAAAGGAATCGGGCTTTAGCCCTTATGCTGTGTTGACTTCTAAGTAATTCCTTATCTCAATTTGAATGAAAAAATGTAAGGGCTAAAGCCCAGTATCAGCAGGTATGCCCAAACCCTAGGCTGAAGCCCAGGGTTAATAAGAGGAAAACTTTAATAGAAGGATTTCTTTAAGCAAACTAAGGCTGAAGCCCAGGTTTAATAAGATTATAAATTAGTATTTCAATCTTTCTCCTTAAGCTTAGGGTTGATTTTAATTTTGCTTTTTGAATTTTGACTTTTGAATTTCTTTACTCTTTCTCCAACTGATAGATTGCCCAATTAGGACTTTCATACATGAGTAAGGCTTTCAATCCTTTTAGTCGGAATTTAATGAGGTTAAATTCGTTCAATACGGTTAAGTTTTGTGTAGGATTTGTTTGCTTGGCAATGAGTATATACCTAACAAATTTTGCAGGATTTTCAACAATGGTTAAAAAGGTTTTCTGATGAGGCAATATCATACCATTTAGATTTCCAATATGTACAACAATCGGATAAGCTGCTGCATCATCAATTAATATTTTATTATCATCATTTACCAGATTACTAATGTATTCTGCTACTTGTTGAGATTCACTATAGATCCTTGGACCCTCCCAATTATTATAAATGGTACTCATTTCTTTTGAGAATGCCATTTCTTCATCACTGGCAGAATGTTTAAAGAAATAGAATCCCATAACAATAGTTAGCAATGCAGAAATACCAAAAATCCAGGAGGATGTTTTTAAATTATATTTACTTGTACCGTAGTAACATATCGATACCAGTGCAATGGGTATAAACAATAAATAATAACCTAGCGTTAGCGTGTATTTATAACTCAATAATAAGAATGAATAATAAAGCAACATGGCTAGAATAGTAAACAATTCATATAGCTTACCTCTGAATAAAACCACCGCAGCAATATAGAGTGGGGTTAGAAATAAAATAAATCCTTGAATAACTACTTGCGTTTGGTAAAGCACATTATCTCTTCCAGCACTCATCACTAAACTTCCTATACGCTGATTACCGGTGATTCTCCAGTTGGCATACTGACTATCTAAAAAATAAGTTGGTGAACCTGCATACTGAGAATTTAGAGAACGAAATAAGAGTACCGCCATTAATGGCAATAGAAATATAACTAAATAAAGTGCGGCTGTTCTATTCGCCAGCTTTCTTCTTTGAGAGCGATTGTTTAATGCTTCATAATATTGAAATATCGGAGATTCTGTTCGAGCAATTAACAAACCATCCAAAGAAATTAAAAATATGAAAGGGAAGAAAGCCAGCACCACCCAGATAAAATCAAAATTCGAAAAAATAAAAGCGCCAATATATAAACTAGCCATAGAAATATGGTAGGTAACGGGTTGCTTATAATACCTAAAAAATGATCGGAATATTAAGAAAGCTACTAAGGCTATCACTGCATTTCGCCTACCTGTTACTGCAGCAAAAACAAACATCGGATGAAAAGCAAACAAACAAAAAAGAATGGGAACATATAATTTCCAGGAAAACTTCGACTCCTTTTTAAATTCATCTACCAACATATAAAACAAGAAAGCCGTCATCACTAATGATGCAGCTACTGGAGCATACAGATATCCAAGTGGAACAAAAAATAAAGAAGAGAAAAAAACGGTAGTAGGAAAAGTAAAACCAAGCGTTAAAATCGTGTTTTGCTTTGCATTAAAAAGCAATAATAATTTTTCTGAATAAAAAAGTCCGGATGAATGCTCAAACCCATGACGCTTCAATAGCCAGGATATCACTATATAATAAGCGATAAGAACAATGGTTAATATTTTTGTCAGTTGCTTAGGCATAGTTCATCATTGCACAGGTTCAAGTGGATTTGCAGATGTACCGCTACTACTTAATTTGGTTAATCCGTGGTTTGTTTTTTCCCAATAAAACGGTTTGTAAATCAATTGCCATAATCCTTTGTACGCAGCAATGGAATGCATAATCCAGTACAATGGATTTAGAGCTCCGAACAATATCAGCTCATAATATCTTCTTTTAAATACCGAAAGCATGTTCACATAAATCATCATTGTATTACCTGCCACTAAATTAAAAGTAGCGATATACAAAACCCAGTCTGGAAATAATGAAGCAACAAATGTTAGCTTAACAATGGCATAGGTTAAAAGAAATAATAATAGAATGGGATACAATAAGAAGGTAATGGAAGTGCCTGCAATAAAGAAGTTAAAGCCTAGGAAACCCCTCCAGCCAATCCTTCTAATCAAACGTGCCGGATTACGCATGTGCACCAATGTAGTTTGCATATAACCCTTAATCCATCTGCTTCTTTGGCGAATCCAGTTGAATGGTTCGTTATTTGCTTCTTCCAAAGTGGTACTATTTACAATGCCCACTTTAAAACCTTTTTCAAATACACGTACTCCCAAATCGGCATCCTCGGTTACGTTAAATGGATCCCAACCACCTAATTCCATCAACTTGTCAAATTTGAAGTGATTACTGGTGCCTCCTAATGGAATGGGAATGTCGAGCGACATTAATCCTGGCAACATATAATCAAACCAATAAGTATATTCTAATGTGAACATGCGCGTTAACATGTTCTCATTTTTATTAAAGTAATTCAATGCTCCCTGCAATACCACAAACTCTGGAGGAAGCTTTCGGAATAATACCACACATTTTTTTAATTGATCCGAATCCGGAACATCCTCTGCATCATAAATGGCAAGATACTCTCCTCTACAAAAATGCAAGCCATAATTACATGCTTTAGGTTTTGTTTTAGGCATGTGAAACGGAACCACAATAGTTTCGAAGTTGGCAGGAAAGTCGAGGTTACGTACCGCATTTAAGGTTTTATCATCATCTTCTTCTATCAACAACTTTACGTCGAGTTTTCCTCTCGGATAGTCTAAGCTTCGCAGATTCCAAATAAGTTTACGAATCAGTTTATCTTCTTTATACACCGGGAGCAAAATAGTATAAATGGGTAAGGTATTTTCTTGTAATGCTTTAACCTCTGCTTTGTTCACCAGCTCTTTCATTTCGGCTTTCGATCCGTTTAAAGAAAGATAGAGTTTGAACAAAATGGTTCCAAAAAATGCCACACTAAACACCACATTCAGCACCATCGCAACTTTTAGAAAACTAATAAATAGTAAAACAACTAAAATCGCAATACTTCCAAAAATAAAAATTAGTTGAGGGTCGGTAAATGTAATCAGGCCCGACTGTTCCGGGTCTTTTCTCATCAAACTAAAAACGGCCTCTTTTACATAATACTCTCCTCTTTTAATGTGCACGAGCCAGGTAATATCCAGGTCGGATGCTGCCACAAATCGAACTGGCATTTTAAAACGAATAGTAAGAAGGGTCTTTAATTTTTCATCTTGTGGATCAGCTGCCGCCACTAATAAAGTACCATCGGGCATCTTACGTAAAGGGGCATATAAAATGGAATTCAATTCAATCAGTTCGCACTGCTCAATATACTGCATGTCCATTTCTTCATCTCGAACAGCAATTAATTCAAATCCTTCCTGTTCAAGAAATGCGACATATTTTTTTCTGGTTAAAAACCCGAAGTTCAATGCAGTTTTGATATAGGAATAATTGAACTCACTCGCAATGACTTCAATCTCCTTCAGTTTATTTTCATCAAATAAACCTACCGACACCATATTATCAAGGGCACTGATTGGCATAATTATATTTCCTCAAACGAAAGCCCAGCATACAACAAAGCTTCCATATAACAGTTCCGGCATTGGTAATACCGGAACTGAATAAATTATTAAACGATTTCTTGAGATTTTTTAACTCTTTTTCTCACAAAGAAGAAGCTCCACAAAATCAACAATAAAACAACCACTAGGATATAATATTTATAATTTTCCCAAAGTGTTAAAAAGGTGTTTTTATCTCCTTTATAACTCACCATTTTTTCATCATCTCTCAACTTGAAAAAGAAGTTACTTTTTCCATCACTGGTTGATATACAAACGTTACTCTGTATAGCAGATGATTGTCCACCAAAACTTTTAATCACACTTTGAAGTGCTTCTCTGGTAGTGCTATCGCCCAAAGAGGAGATCAATAAGAAAGTGCTATTCGATTGGCGGAATATTTGTGCTATTCCACTACCCGAGAAATCATTAAACGAGAAACTGGTCTCCCCATCCAAATTTTTATACAACTGAAAGTCGCGATTAAATTGGATCGGCATGCTGGTGAAATTCTTAATAAATGGATCAGTTCTATGCATCAATCCAATTACATTAAAACCACGCATATCTGCCATCGTTGTTTTATCACTCTGCACTATAATGGGTAATATCATAGAAGCATTCAAGAATGATGCTGCATTTATTTGATAAATTAATTCGCCTACTGCAGAAGTAACATTCGTATTCAATCCTGGTGAGATCAAGAATTTTAAAGGACGTTTTCTAAACTCACCGGGATAATTAAAAAAGTTATAAAACTCAGTAGCCTGTTCTCCTGAGAAGGTGATACTGGATGTTCGGCTATTAATAAATCCGAAGAAGCTGGCAAATCCATCTTTACAAACACTTTGACTAGGATGAAAACGCATTTCAATTACCAATGAATTCACTTTGGTCAACAGATAAGTGGGTAAATCCACATCATTATTAAAGGTATTTAAATCTTGCAGTGAGGTGGTATATACCAGGTTATCGTTCAAATACACATTTAAAAAACCTCGATCGTTCTCTCTTAAATGCGAGAACAATGCTTCCAGGTGCAAGGTTAATTTTTTAGGAATCGCATTATAGTCGATCAAGTTAAATGGATAATTGGTTTGCAGTGCCAATACTCCTTCCATCAATGCGGAAGGAACTCCCAACTGATCGAGTGTTAATACTTGTGGCAACACATTATTTTCAACAGATTTAATCGTGGTATTATCAACAATTAGTTTTTTCGAAAAAGAGCTATTTAAAATATTATAGTTACTCAAAACAGTTATCGCTTTCTTATATCCTTCTTCATCATATCCAGTAATCACTAAAACTGAATTACCTTCTGTTCCTAATAATTGAATAAGTCCTTGTCCTTTGCTAAGTGTAGGAAGTTGACGTTTAATGGATTCTGGCAAGCGACTCTGCAAGCCAACAACCAAGGTATTATTCAAGGAATCGTTCGAACCATAAGTTTTCGTAGTAGTTAGGTTTTCTCTATTCATTTGCTTCACCAATGAATATAAAATGCCACCTGCTAACACATCATTCAAGTCAGGGGCGCTTGGGCTAGAAATTGAACTGTATTCTTGGATACTTTCTTTCATACTACGTTCGTAAGAAAGAAACGGTTGTTTCGGCGCACTGAAAAAAGAACTATTTCTGATATTAATCCAAACGGCGGGATTGTCAATATCCTGACATATTTGATCTGACACACTCATCTTTGCCACTAACTTTACTTTTACAAATCGGCCATCTGGTTGTAAGTATTTTTTGTTCATCGGAATGATGATGGTAATTAAAGAATCCATGGTAGATGCAATAATTTTCTGCGTATACACAGGAGCATCTTTCAAACTGATGGTAATAGTAGATGTATTAGGATTCAAAACTTGAGAAGGACGAATATACAAGACCAACTTGCTTTGATCCATATCATCATCGGGCTTCACTTTAACGAAATAGGTGATCGAACCACTAATACCAAAGATGGATTGATCTCGATAGCCCATATCTTCAAATGTTCGCTGAATAGTTTGCGACCAAGCACTCGAAAGCACTAGGATGAAAAGGGCAGATAGTAGGATTCTTGTTTTCATATAATTACTGTTTATACTAAGCCAGATTGAATTTTATTTTAAAATAATTACCATAAGTGTCATTGCTATTATAGCTTAATTCACCACCCATATCTTCTATCATTTTCCTGGAAACAGAAAAACCCATACCTGATTGGCTGGTTGCTGCTTCGTATTGGTTGGGTGAACTTAATCGATTGAAATATTCATTCAATTTGTCAATACCAATGGGCCTCCCTTTATTAATAAATTCTATCACACAATATTCTTCCGATTGTGTGGCATGAATGCTAATAACAGAAGCTTTCTCAGCAAATCGAATGATGTTCGATAATAACTTGAAAAAAATGTGTCTGATAAATATTTTGTCCAGATCAACAAATAATGCGGCAGGCGAAAGGTTTAATTGAAGGCCTATTTGTTTAATACTAGAAGCGTCAACTAAACCAACTGCACATTTTTCTAATTCCGGAATGATATCAAAAACTTCATTTTTATAGGCCACTTCACCAGTATCTGCTTCAGCGGAGTCCGATAATTTTTGGGAGAGATAATGTAGCTTCTCATTTCCCATGGTGATATAGCTAAGAATTTCTTTTTGATCAGTAGTAAGGTTGCCAGAGCTGCGATTAATGATATCGATAGAAATCTGATTTGATCCAATAAAATTTTTCAAATCATGAATCATAATATTCAAAGTATTCTGGCGATAATCGTTCAACTGTTTCAGCCTTCTGTTCACTTCTTCAATTACCTGATGCTGATCATTGATTAATTCATTTTGTTCTAATAATCGTTTATTAGATTCTTCAATAATCAGATTTTTTTGAATCTCCCTTTTTACAATCAAATATCGATTATGTGCTATCAGACAAGAAAAGGCGGAAATTAAAAAATATACGCCCCCTCCGTTTTTCACTAAACCTGCATATCCATCTTCCCTTCCCGTAAATGAATAAAGTAGAATCAGAATAACATAAGTGATACCTACTTGCATGATTGAATAAATTGGTTTCCAAAAAACCATAGTATTCAACAAAAGCACCATTACTGACAAGACCATATAATAAGGTAGGGCTTCAGATAAAGGAAGGATGCCACAATTAAAAGCGCCCAATCCCAAATTCAATGCTACTACTAAATTCAAATGAACTAAGTGGTTCCAATTATTTTTGTTCCCAGCCCAGAAAATAATATAAGAAAGTGCAAAGCACGCAATACGTACAAATAGATAATTTAGCCAATGCGGTTTAGAGAATAGAAGGTCTAACACCCAAAAAAGTGGCAAGGAAAAAAGCAGGGTCCAAACAGCCACATTTGAGTAAAATGTTCCGTTTTTATCCATTTCCTCCTGATACTGCTCGGGCGCAATATTAACATAAGGAATTTTATGATAATTGATCATTTTTTCAAAGGGTCCAACAGGTTCGTCAATATGCAGTGAATTTAACCCCAATAAGACTAAAACAGCCTTATTTTATTCCCACTTTACTGACAATCGACAAGTTGATTTTTTAGGTAAACGTCCAAACCATGTCGAATATTAGAAATTTGTAAAAAAAATAAGAGAAATTCTTCATTATTTAGGACTTATTCTTTGATAATGAGCAAGAATCGCTAGATAAACGGTAGCCCGTTTTAAAAGGATGGTTCTAACTTCGGATAATTGCAAAGTGAGCAAGTAATTAATACAATTTTTTATGGAACCCATACTTTCAATCGAGGGAATTTCAAAATCTTATGGCAATATACAAGCGCTTAAAAATGTAAGCTATGAAGTACCTCAGGGCGCAGTGTTCGGATTACTCGGACCCAATGGTAGCGGTAAAACCACTATGCTGAGTATCATTCTAGATATTTTAAAAGCAAATTCGGGAACATTCAAATGGTTTGGCAATCCCGGCTCTCCTGAAACAAGAAAAAGAATTGGTTCATTATTAGAGACCCCCAATTTCTATCACTACTTATCGGCAGTTGATAATTTAAAAATCACCAGTGCCATTAGTGGCAGAGGAAACGACCAATCAATTGAGGATGTATTGAAAGTTGTGAAGCTTTATGAAAGAAGAAATAGTCGCTTTAGTACCTATAGCTTAGGGATGAAACAAAGACTGGCCATTGGTGCCGCTTTATTAGGCAACCCTGAAGTGCTTTTATTTGATGAACCCACCAATGGATTAGACCCAGTGGGCATTGCAGAAATTCGAGAACTCATTAAGGTACTTGCAAAACAAGGAAAGACCATTATAATGGCAAGTCATTTATTAGATGAGGTAGAAAAAGTATGTACGCATGTGGCCATCATGAAACGGGGAACGTTATTGGCGGCCGGACCTGTAAATGAAGTATTGGCTAATGAAGATATCGTAGAACTTGCTTCAGAGAATTCTTTGAAATTGAAATCGGTTTTGGAAACTTTTCCCGGCTATCTCAGCATTTCAGAAAACGATTCTTTCATTCAATTGCATTTTCCATTTGGCACAGCACCTATGGAAGCCATAAACAAACACTGCTTTGAAAATGGCATTGTTCTAAATCAAATAATACTAAAAAAGAAAAGTCTCGAAAGCAAATTCTTTGAGTTAACGAACGACTAATTACAAAACTCCTTACCATGTTTTCTTTAATAAAAATTGAGTGGTTAAAAATTAAAAAGTATCCTGCGTTCTGGTGGATGCTAGCCATTGTTACACTTACTTATCCCGGAACGAATATGATGTTCTACTACATCTATTCAAAATCAATTAATGGAAAGGAAGTAGCAAACAATGTGGCAAAAATGCTGTTGGGAAATCCTTTTGCTTTTCCCGAAACCTGGCATACAGTTGCCTTCCTTTCTTCTGTCTTTATTATTATTCCTTCCATTCTGGTTATCATGCTGGTAACCAATGAATATAATTATAAAACCCATCGCCAGAATATCATTGATGGCTGGAGTAGAAATCAATTTGTAACCAGTAAATTATTTGATGTATTAATCATTTCTTTGGTATCAACCATGATGTTCACTTTGGTAGCGAGTATTTTTGGAATGTATGCAGATCCAGATAATTTAAATAGATGGGCCGAGCAATTACAGTATATCCCACTTTTTTTTATACAAACCTTTGCTCAATTAACGGTTGCTTTTTTAATAGGATTCCTGATTAAAAAAGCGTTTATAGCTTTGGGATTTTTTCTTTTCTATGATTTGATTTTAGAGAAAATAGCAGTTGGCTATTTAAGATTCAAAACAGACGATTTAGGACGTTTTCTCCCTTTAGAAATTTCAAACAGAATTTTACCCTGGCCCGCTTTTACCAATCGTTTTGGTAAAGATGCCAAAGATTGGTACGTAAAATCAGTGGCGGCCATCCCTGAATTTTTAATTTATACTTTTATACTTACAGCTGCTATCTGGGCCTTCTGCTATTATTTACACAAACGTAGAGATTTATAAGGGATGAATTAATTGTTTAATTGCATCTGAAAGTGTGGGGTATTGATATTGATATCCAGAACTTTGAATTTTAAAGGAATTCACTTTAGTAGATTTTAATATCTCTACACTCATTTCACCTAATATCCATTTTAATAAAAATGCGGGTATATGTATCGCAATAAAAAAACGTCCCCTCATCGATTTTGCCAGTGCCAAAGTTAACTTTTGATTGGTTACCACATCCGGTGCCACCGCATTAAAAGCCCCTTGCATATTTTGATCTTCCAATGCTTTTATAAACATGCCACAGAGGTCATCAATATGTATCCAGCTTATATTTTGTTTTCCATTTCCCAATATTGCTGCAAAGCCTAATCGTATGGGCTTTTTGAAAGCTTCCAATGCACCTCCTTTATTACTCAACACAATCCCAATTCTAAAAATCACCAATCTTTTTCCTGCATCACTTGCGCCTTGAATATTTTGTTCCCAGATCTTACAGGTCTCTCCAAGAAATGCGGAATCAGCCGGAGCATCTTCTATAAAACCATTCTTTAAAGAACTATTGGAATCAGCGCCATACCAGCCAATACCTGAAGCACTAATTACTGTCTTAATTTTATTAGGAAGCGTTTGCATAGCATGAACTAAAAGTGCACCACTATCTGCTCTGCTACTTAGTATCTCTTCTTTTCGTTTTTTATTCCATCTCTTATCGGCAACACCTGCACCAGCAAGATGTACAATATGATCCGCTGCAGCAAATGCCACTGGATCTATCAACTTTTTATGAATATTCCAACTAGCATGTGATACCCCCTTGGGCAAAAGCTTGGCTGATAAAGGCTTACGTGTAAGAATGATTACTTCATGACCTCCATTAATTAAAATTTCTGTTAACCTGGTACCAATCATTCCTGTTCCGCCTGTAATAAGTATTGTGGACATACTGTAAAGTTAGGAAAGATGTAACTTGTAATTATAGTTATAAAAAAAGCCCCGGGAAAATTTTCCAGGGGCTAACAACTAAAATCACCAAGTTAAAAATCAAATCTATAGCTAGCAATCGTTAATCGGGTTTTTTTCCATCCAGGAAAGTATTGATGGTAGAGAGCTGTGTGTGGTTATTGGAATCTTTACCAACTGTTACTTTACTATAGAAATTTTCTACAGAATCAAAAGAAGTTCCAAATAATTCCATATTCCTGCGAATATAAGCAGGTACTGAATCGAACTCATTATTCGGATCAGTTGTATTCATATTAAAAGAAAGGTTGCGAAGTTTTTGTATACGTTCTGCTGCTCTTCTTTTCTGCTCTTCATTTTCATCTATATAAGTATCATCCTGTGGTATAGATGCTTGTACATAAATTGGTTGCTTTGGTGCTTCTGGTTCAAAAGCCTCACGCATTACTAATTGCATCTCCTCTTCTTTTTCTATCAATCTGGGAGCAGGTTCCTTTACCGGAGTAGGTTTAACTTCTTCTACTTTGGGAGCTGCAAAACGTTCCACATTATTCTCCTCTACTGCAGCATAGATATTATTTGGTTTATGCAAACCTCCGAATCTGTTTACCTCAGGTTGTGAAGGTTGTTCTGTTACCTTAAACTGCACTAGTTCTTCCATTTCAGTTTTAACAACTGGAGCAACTTCAGGTACTGATTCTTTTTCAACTATTGGAGCTGCAGCATCCTCAGGAAGATCCACACTCAATTCAAAATGACATACTTCTTTTTCTACTGCTGCCTCTGCAACAATTTTTTCTTCATCATAAAAAATAGCGCGACTATGTTCTACTGTAATAGTCATTTCTTCTATTACTGGTTCTTGCATATGAGGTTCAAATGGATCTTTTGCAATCTCTGTAACTGGAAGCTGTAATTGCACTGCTGCAGCTGGCTTTTCAGTTTCACCAAGAACCATCACAATTTTATCTTCCTGTACTGCTACTTTTTTTGAAGGAGCAGGTTTTGAAAATGGATCTTTATGTTCAAATCCAGTAGCAATAATTGTAATCCCGATTTTCTTATCCAATGTTGGATCGTAGCCCATACCAACAATAACATCGGTAGCTTCACCAGCTTGCATCCGTAAGAAATCGTTTACAGTTTCTACTTCATCCATCGTGCATTCATGATCGCCTTCTGCACTATTAATATTTATTAAAATCCATTTAGCACCTTTAATATCATTATCATTCAATAATGGAGATGATAAAGCTTGTTCAATAGCACGTTGAGCTCTATCCTCACCTTCTACTTCGCTCTTACCTAAAATAGCCACACCACCATTCTTCATCACGGTACAAACATCTGCAAAGTCAACAATAATATGACCACGACTATTAATAATATCAGTAATACACTTAGCTGCAGTTGCTAATACATTGTCTGCTTTACCAAATGCTTCTTTCATTTTAAGATTACCATATTGCATGCGCAACTTATCGTTGCTAATAACTAATAAAGTATCTACATAAGGTTTTAGTTCACGAATACCTTCTTCTGCCTGAAGCATTCTACGAGGACCTTCAAAACCAAATGGGGTAGTAACAATGCCAACAGTTAAAATGCCCAGGTCTTTACAAATCTGTGCAATTATCGGAGCACCGCCAGTTCCGGTTCCTCCACCCATTCCGGCGCAGATGAACGCCATTTTAGTATTAACCTCCAGGATACGTTTAATTTCATCAAGCGATTCTTCGGTAGCTTTTTTACCAACTTCCGGATTAGCTCCAGCACCAAGACCTTGCGTAAGATGTGGTCCAAGTTGAATTTTATTTGGTACACGACTTTGTTCAATAGCTTTTGAATCTGTATTACAAATAATAAAATCTACACCCTCAATATCTTGGGCAAACATAAAATTAACAGCGTTACTTCCACCTCCGCCAACACCAAGAACTTTGATGATGGATGATTTTTGTTTTGGAAGATCAAAATGGATCATAAGGTACGGTTTAATGGTTTGTCTATTCTGTTCCTAGGGGTATTAACTTTAACGAAAAAATCAGCATGCTTATTTTATTATCTGGTCTTCCTCCTCTTTAAACATATCAATCAAATTATTTTTGAATTTGTCCCAGAATTTTTCTTTGCGCTTTACCATATCTACAACCGGCTCTGGAGCAGGTGTTGCAGGTATTGCCACATTCAAAGAATTGGTCAATATTTTAGGAACTTTTACTTCTTTGTACTTCTCACTAAATTCTTTGTAATTGTGCTCATAATCACTATATCCTTTCAAGATCAAACCAATACAAGTTGAATACATTGGTTTTTTTAACTCATCGATATGATTCGGTGCAAGGTGCTCATTTGGAAGACCAATACGTGCATTTAATCCTGTGGTATATTCAGTTAACTGAATCAAATGTTTCAATTGAGATCCTCCACCAGTTAAAATCACACCGCCATTTAATGCCCTGCTATCAAGACCAACTTGCTTTAAATGATAACTCACAAAATCCAGAATCTCACTCATGCGCGCTTGAATAATCTGTGCTAAATTTTTAACACTGATTTCTTTTGCAGGCATGCCTTTTAATCCTGGGATCGTGATATAGGCGTTGGCTTTTGCTTCATCTGCCAATGCACTTCCAAACTGAACTTTCATGGCTTCCGCCTGACTCTTTAATACACCTAATCCTAAACGGATATCGTTTGTAATATTTTCTCCTCCAAAAGGAATTACAGCAGTATGCTTAAGTATGCCTTCATAAAACACAGCTAAGTCGGATGTGCCACCACCAATATCTAAAATGGCAACTCCAGCTTCCATATCAATTTCACTCATGACGGCACTTGCAGAAGCCAAAGGTTGTAATACTAAATCTTTAGTAGACAACCCACTTCTCTCAACTGCACGATTAATATTGCGTATCGCATTCCGATCACCGGTGATGATGTGGAAATTTGCGCCTACTTTCACCCCATTAAATCCAACAGGGTCTTTGATGTTTTGAATATTATCAACATGAAAATCCTGAGGAATCACATCAATGATCTGATCACCGGCAGGAATAAATGTTTTACGTTGATTATTAACTAGCAGATCAATTTCTGATAATTGAATTTCGTTTTCAGGATCCTGACGAACGATATCACCGCGAGTTTGTAAACTTTTAATATGATGGCCAGCAATACCTACATATACTTCGGATATCTCTAAATCGGGATTACTTTCGTAACAATTAGCTAAAGCAGCTTGAATGGCTTTAATGGTTTGATCGATGTTTAGAACCTGACCATGTTGTACCCCACTACTTTTGGCTAAACCAAAACCTAGTATTTCTAATTTACCAAATTCATTTTTCCTTCCCGCGATGGCTGCTATCTTAGTTGTTCCAATATCCAGACCAACAATGATTGGTGATTCATTGTGACTCATATATTACTGTTTTAGTTGTTAGCATAATACTATTTAAAAAACCATCGCATTGTAGGACACAATAATTGCAGCTTTTAATGCACGGATTTGGGCATGCTCGAAACATGCCTATTCGTTAACGGCTTATTGACTGCTTTATTGTTTATTTGATGATCTATTTTTTTAATATTGTTTGTACTGGAATCCACCATGGGCAAGGGCATCGGTGCTGTTTTTACTACCAATTCCTGCAGCTTTCTTTTTGCCTCTGCAGAATCTATTTGTGCTTTTTCGGTGCCTCTCCTAACCGCCACCACTTGATTATCGAAACGCAGATCTAGTTTCTCATAAGTATTCAATCCTTGTTGTAAAAGCGCCTGCTGATAAAAAGCTTTCAATTTGCCGAATTTTTTATCCAACTGTTCCGCATCACCTATCACTATTAACTGATCGCCAATTAAAGGCACCAATTCAAACTTTGAATGAGGGTTAATATTTATCTGTGCAATCTGAGCCATCCAAAATGAATCTGTTTGAATAAAAGAAGCCATTTTTACGATGCCTGCTAACAAACTACTATCAGGTTTTGCTAAGATGGTTTTGTTGGAAGGGAAATTGGTAAAAACGGGTACTCTTGCTGATACTTTATCACTTATGGGTAGTCTTAAAGCTGCACTATCTACATAAAAAGAACTTCCTCCATTTACAAATACCCTTGCTATCGGTTGACGCTCCAAAACTTTCACTTGAAGTACCTGATTATTATCAAAATACATTTCTGCATTTTGTATCCAACTATTTTTTTCAACCACCGATTCTAATGCCCGAAGATTAATCTTTCCTGTTGCAGTGCCCTTTAACTTTCCAGAAACTTTCAATATTCCCAGAATCTCTTTTTCATCCAAAAACATATGTTGTGAGGCACCACTTATCTCAATCTGCACACCCGAACAATTTTTTTGATTTTTCTTTACCATCGCTGCCCCGAATAACACCATCGCTCCTATACCAAACAGTATCCATACTGCTTGAATAAAGCGTTTTTTCCATGGTATTTTTTTCAGGTTTAATTTCATGCCAACAACTCTTTTACTGATAAAACCAATGCATCGATATCTCCCGCACCTGCCATCACCACCAGCGATGGTTTATTCTTTTCCATCCAGTTTAACAGGCCTGCTTTCTCCAATATTTGCTTATCCTGTAATTTCATTTTCTTTAATAACAATTCGCTTGTTACGCCTTCCATAGGTAATTCTCTTGCCGGATAAATGGGCAATAGAATTACTTCATCTGCCATGTCCAAACTTTCTGCAAAAGCATCTGCCAGATCGTTAGTTCTACTAAATAAATGAGGCTGAAATACCAATACCAATTTCCTATCAGCAAACAAACTTCTCACGCCACTAATCAATGCTCTTAATTCCTCTGGATGATGGGCATAGTCGTCGATCAGAATATGTTTTTCATTCTTTAAAATATATTCGAATCTGCGCTTTACTCCTTTAAAGTCTGCAATAGCAGCGCGAATCTTACCATCATCAATACCCAAATATTTTGCAACAGTAATAGCAGCAATCGCATTTTCAATATTGTGTAATCCACCCATATGCAATTCAACATTTTTCACTACCCAATCTGCATGAACTGCCTCAAACGTATAACTACCGTTATTTGTCAAAATATTTTTTGCATGAACTGCAGCTGACGGATTGATGTAATCGTAACTATATTGATGATCAGCTTTTAATTCAGCAGCTCTCGATAATCCATATTTGCTTATCAAACAACCACCAGATTTAACCCGTTGAGAAAATTGTACGAATGCATCTGCAACAGCTTCTGGTGTTCCATAAATATCTAAATGATCAGGATCCATAGAAGTAACCACTGCTACATCTGGTACCAACTTCAAAAAACTGCGATCATATTCATCCGCTTCTACCACCACCACATTCCGCTCACTACTCCAAAAATTAGTTTGATAATTGGCAGCGATACCTCCTAAAAAAGCATTGCATCCATAACCAGAATGACGAAGCAAATGGGCAATCATTGTGGTTACAGTGGTCTTACCATGAGTCCCCCCAATACAAATATTAAATGAGCCTTCTGTGATCCATTGTAATACATCACTTCGTTTAACAACGATATAATCATGAGTTCTATAATAAACTAATTCTGCTTGATGTGCAGGAATGGCTGGAGTATACACCACCACATCTACCGCTTTAGGAATCAGATCAACCCTTTCTTCATAGTGTATATCAATTCCGGATGCTTCTAACGTTCGCGTCAACACTGTACTTGTTTTGTCATACCCACTCACATCAGCACCTCTCGATTTAAAATACCTAGCTAAAGCACTCATACCAATACCTCCAATACCAATAAAGTAAATCTTCTGTATGTCTTGCAGTTTTATCATTGAATTGCTTTCAATATTTCGTTAGCAATAACTATATCAGCATCTTTCAATGCTAATAAGTGACAATTTTTTATAAATAGTTCCTGCATCTGCTTATCTTTTGCAAGTTGAATACTAGTACTTACTAATTGTAGTTTTGCATCTCCATCTCTAACAATCAAAGCAGCATCTTTATTTACTAAACTCATCGCATTGTGCGTTTGATGATCTTCGGCGGCTAAAGGGAATGGCACAAATACGGCAGGTTTTGCCTGAAGACAAATTTCAGTTACTGCCATAGCGCCAGCCCTGCTAATCACCACATCCGCAGCCGCATAAGCCATTTCCATTTCAGTAATAAATTCTCCGATCCAGATATGATTCTTCCCTTCAGTGGCTATCTTATATTTGGCTGCATTAGTAGTTCCCGTTTGCCAGATCAACTGTAAGTGTCTTCTTTCAAATTGATCTAAGTGTTCTAAAATAGCTTCATTAATACTTCTGGCACCTAAACTTCCACCCACTATTAAAATCGTGGTTAAAGATTCATTTAACCCAAAATGTTTCATCCCTTCGAACTTTGTTACCGTGCTATACGCTATTTGTTTTCTTACAGGATTTCCAGTTATCAATATTTTATCTGCCGGAAAAAATCTTTGCATGCCATCTGTTGACACAAAAATGCGTGTTGCTTTTTTGCTTAAAAAAATATTCGTCTTACCGGCATAACTATTACTCTCGTGAATGAAGGTTGGAATACCCTGTGACTGTGCGAGTTTTAAAACAGGTAGCGATGAATAACCTCCTACTCCTACTACCGCATCTGGTTGAAATTCTTTCAAGATCTTCTTCACTTGAAAATAACTCCTCAATAATTTAAAAGGCAGACTAATATTTTTCCATAAGGAACCTCTATTAAATCCCGCAATAGTTATTCCTTCGATAGAATAACCTGCTTGCGGCACTTTCTCCATTTCCATTTTATTTTTCGCCCCTACAAAAAGAATTTCTGTATTCGCATCCTGAGCAATCAAAGCGTTTGCAATAGCAATTGCAGGAAAGATATGCCCACCAGTACCCCCTCCAGCTATGATAATTCTTTTACTCATTAGTTGCCGTGTTTATAGGGTTTGTAATTATAGGTTCTTTACCTTCTATTTGTTCAACGTTTCTTGCCACACTTAATATCAAACCAATAGCACAACAGGTAAATAAAAAGGAACTACCACCCATACTCACTAATGGAAGCGTTACACCTGTTACAGGAACCAAGTTTACATTTACTGCCATATTTGCAACAGCTTGTATCACCAATGTAAAACTCAATCCCAATGCTAAAAATGCCCCGAATGCATACGGACATCTTCTAAAAATTCGAATACATCTAAATAAGAATAAGAGATAAATAAAAATAATAAATGCACCACCTAACAATCCATATTCTTCGATGATGATTGAATAAATAAAATCATTATAAGCCTGTGGTAAAAAATTGCGCTGCCTGCTATTTCCTGGTCCTAATCCCATAAATATTCCACCATTAGCAATCGCAATTTTTGCCTGTTGAACTTGATAAGGCGATTCAGCATCTTTGGCATAAATAAAATCTTGTACTCTTTTAACCCAGGTACCCATTCTGCCATAAGTCTTCATCTTTTCCATACGCTCGTGGGTTTTTACTTCATCTCTTTGCTTTCCATCATAGGTGAGCATGGCAACAGAAATAATCAACCCAACGGGTATCATAGCAAGCAATATCACTAACAATATATGTTTCACACTAATCCTACCAATAAACATCAATAATAAAGAAGTGGCACCTGTTAATAAGGCATTCGATAAATTGGCTGGCATAATCAAGCCACAAATAATTAATACTGGAATGAATACTGGCAAGAAGCCTTTCTTAAAATCTTTGATAACATCCTGCTTCTTGCTGAGCATCTTACTTACATACATGAATAACGCCAGCTTAGCCAGGTCGCTCGATTGCATAGTCATATTAATGATGGGCAATTTTATCCACCTACTTCCATCATTTATTTTTGCACCAAACACCAAAGTATAGATTAACAAAGGAATTGAAAACGCATAAAGAATGGTAGCTACCTTTGAAAAGAAAGTATAATTAACACGATGTAAAAAGTAGATCATTAAAAAACCAAGCAATGAAAAAGACACCTGCTTAAACAAGTAAATACTGGTATTCCCTTTCGACATTTTATAAGCAAGCGAACCAGTTGCACTGTATACTACCAGTATAGAAATAAGTGATAAAAGAATAACGATACCCCAGATATATTTATCTCCACGCGTACGCTCAAACAGCTGACCGCGCATACCATCGATGCTGGGTATTTGTGAAAAAAGAGTATCGTTTGTTTCCATCATCTAATTGATTCTTAAAAAAAATATTATAATTCTTTAACGGCTTCTTTGAATTGAATACCTCTATCTTCATAATTTTTAAACAAATCAAAACTGGCACAGGAAGGGCTCAATAAAACCACATCGCCTTTCGTAGATAATTTAAAAGCTGTGTTCACTGCTTTTTTTGCAGAATCCGTCTCAACAATCAATGGAGCAATATTTTTAAAAGCTTCCAGGATTTTTTTATTATCTAAACCCATACAAACAATTGCCTTCACTTTATCTTTCACCAATTCGGCCAATAATCCATAATCGTTGCCTTTATCAGTTCCACCCAAGATCAAAACTGTTGGCTTGTTCATGCTCTCTAAAGCATACCAGGTACTGTTCACATTGGTTGCCTTACTGTCGTTAATGAATTCTACACCACGAATCATGGCTACAAACTCCATTCGGTGTTCGAGGCTATGAAAATTCTTAACTGCTTCTCTGATTTTTTCTTTGCGGATGCCGATGGTTGCGGCTGCGATTCCTGCTGCCATAGTGTTGTAGTTGTTGTGTTTGCCTTTTAATGCAAAATCATAAATACTCATGCTTACTCTTTCTTCTTGGATTCTCAGCATCATCTGATCGCCTTTGATGTAGCCGCCTTTTTTTAGTTCTTGTTTCATAGAGAATGGTAATGGGTTAGTAGGTAGTATTAGGGTTGTTAGTTTTTGTTCTATCACCGGATCATCCGCACAATAAATGAAGTAGTCTTCCATTGTCTGATTTTCTATGATCCGGAATTTGCTGTTGATATAATTCTCGAATTTGTATTCGTATCTATCTAAATGATCTTCTGTAATATTTAAAAGCACCGAAACATTTGGCCGGAAGCTGATGATATCGTCCAATTGAAATGAGCTCAACTCAGCGATATACCAATCCTTTGGATCTTCTGCAATCTGCTTAGCAAAACTGTACCCAATATTTCCCACCAGTGCAGCATCAAGTCCTGCAGTTATACAGATATGATATATCAAACTGGTAGTTGTACTCTTTCCATTACTACCCGTAATCGCCACAATCTTGCTATTGCCTTTAAACCGATAAGCCAATTCTATTTCACCAATTACTTGAATCCCTTTTGAACGAATTTTTTTAACCAGTTCATTCTTCTCTGGTATACCCGGACTCTTCACTACTTCATTTGCATTCAAGATTAAATCTTCTGTATGCCCACCTTCTTCAAAAGCAATTCCGTTATCAGCCAATTCTTTTTTATAGATTTCCTTGATCTTTCCTCCATCACTTACAAAAACATCATACCCTTTTTGTTTACCCAACAAAGCAGCACCCACCCCGCTTTCGCCGGATCCGAGGATGACTAGTCTGTATTTTTGGGTATTATTCATATTCTTTTTAATCTTTTCTTATCCGTGCAAATCCGTTTTATCCGCGTCATCAGTGTGCTATAAAATCATTCTCATTTATCGAATCTTTAATGTTACTAGACTCGCAACTACAAGCAGAATAGTAATCACCCAAAACCGAAAAGCAATTTTATTTTCATGAAACCCTTTCTTCTGATAATGATGATGCAGCGGACTCATTAAGAATACCCTTTTACCTTCCCCATATTTTTTCTTGGTATACTTAAAATATCCCACTTGAATAATCACACTTAAATTTTCCACTAAGAAGATGCCACAGAAAATTGGAATCAATAATTCTTTCCGAACAATAAACGCCAGAGATGCAATGATTCCACCCAATGCCAGACTTCCTGTATCACCCATGAATACTTGAGCAGGGTAGGCATTATACCACAAGAATCCAATACATGCTCCCACAAATGCACCAACAAAAATGCTCAGCTCTCCCAGGTTAGGGATATACATCACATCGAAGTAATCGGCAAAAACATAGTTACCACTGATATATACAAATACGCCAATACCCGCACCAATAATGGCACTCACACCGGCAGCCAACCCATCCAGACCATCAGTAAGGTTAGCACCATTCGAAACAGCAGTAACAATAAATATCACAATCAACACATAAATGATCCAGGTATATTTTTCAGCACCAGCACCCATCCAGGTAATCAATCTGCTATAATTAAATTCATGATTTTTTACAAAAGGAATGGTGGTAATAGGTGTTTGCACTTTCACAAATCTTTTCTGCTCGCCATCTAATGTTCGGTAAATGATATTTGAATCTTTCGATAAGCGCTCCCCTTTTTGTAGTGTGGCATTTCCTGTAGAAAATATTTCACGTTCAACCGTTACTGCATTACTGAAATATAATGTAAGACCAATGATAATTCCAAGACCAACCTGACCAATTACTTTTGAAATTCCAGCTAATCCATCACTATCTTTTTTCTTATAAGCTTCGCCTTTACTCACGGCAGCTTTTCTTGCCCTGATTTTAAAAAGATCATCTAAGAAACCTATGATACCTAACCAAACCGTACAAAGTACCATTAAGCGGATATACACTTTATCCAGGTTGGCAAATAATAAAGTGGGAATTAATATGCTTACTAGAATAATGATGCCGCCCATGGTTGGAGTACCTTTCTTTTGTTGCTCTCCCTGCAAACCAAGGTCACGAACTGATTCACCAATTTGTTTTCTTTTTAAAATATTGATGATACGCTTGCCATAAACAGTTGCAATCAATAACGAAAACACAACTGCCATGGCAATTCTAAAAGAGAGAAACTGATACAGTCCTGCTCCGGGAATATGATACGATTTGTTAAGCCAGTTAAAGAGATAATAGAACATAGGTTGTTTATTTATCTAATGCTTTAAATATTTCATTCAACATTTCTTTATCATCAAAATGATGTTTAACGCCATTGATATCCTGATACTTCTCATGTCCTTTTCCTGCAACCAGAATGATATCTTCAGGCTTAGCCAATTTCACTGCTTGAAGGATGGCTTCTTTCCGATCCGTGATGGTGATAGTTTTTCTTTTTGCTGCACTATTTAATCCGGCTTCCATTTCGCGAAGTATCGTTTCAGGATCTTCTGTTCTTGGGTTATCACTGGTAAGAATTAATTTATCGCTCCACCCAGCAGCCACTTCCGCCATAATTGGACGCTTGGTTTTATCTCTATCTCCACCACATCCAACAACTGTAATTACCTGCTCATAACCCTTTCTCAATTTTTTAATAGTAGCTAACACGTTTTCTAAAGCATCCGGGGTATGCGCGTAATCAACAATGGCGATAATTTTATTTTTGCTGATCACATAATCAAATCTTCCTTCGGCACTGGTAAGCATACTCATAACAGTCAATACTTTTTCACTGTTTTCGCCTAAGCAAATCGCCGCACCATAAATCGCCAAAATATTATACGCATTAAACTCTCCGATTAATCTAAAGTGCACTTCCTTATCATTCACCAACATCACTAAACCAGATAAACCATTTTCTAAAATCTTGCCTTTAAAAGAAGCCATAGTTTTAAGGCTATAGGTAAATTGACGAGCAACGGTATTTTGCAACATCACAGTGCCACGCTTATCATCTAAATTGCTGATCGCGAAAGCGGAACTTTTTAATCCATCAAAAAATGCTTTCTTAACACGGATATATTCTTCAAATGTTTTATGATAATCGAGGTGATCGTGTGTGATATTGCTGAATAATGCACCTGTGAAATACAAACCAGTAATTCGATGCTGGTGTATGGCATGACTACTGCACTCCATAAACACATGCGTACAACCCGCATCAACCATTTGCTTTAACAATGCATTTAAACTCACTGCATCAGGAGTAGTATGAGTAGAAGGAATGATGGTTTCAGCAATCTGATTTTGAACCGTACTTACTAAACCGCAAGTATATCCTAATTGTCTAAATAATTTAAATAGAACAGTAGCAATGGTTGTTTTTCCATTGGTACCCGTTACACCAACTAATTTGATTTTTTCGCTAGGAGAACCATAAAACTCATGAGCCATATGAGCAACGGCCTCATTCGAATTGGTTACTTGCAAATAAGTAACTGTTTTCAATAATTTTTTGGGCAACTCTTCACAAACAATGGCAATAGCACCTAACTCTATTGCTTTTGTAATAAAGCTATGTCCATCAGAGTGTCCCCCTTTAATAGCAACAAACAAAGAACCTAACTTTACCTTGCGTGAATCTATTTCAATAGTGGCAACATCTAATGCAGTGCTACCATGCACTGCTTTTAAATGAACTTTGTACAATATGTTTTGCAAGTTTGCCATACTATTTTATTAATTCAGTTCTAATTGAACTAGTTGTCCTTTATTAATTGTTTGTCCAGCTACGATAGATTGTGTTCCTACTTTCCCTTTCCCTCTAACATTTAATCTCAAACCCATATTCTCACAGATATATACCGCATCTTTTAGACCCATCCCTTTTAATTCTGGCATGGTATTGTCTGCTACTTTTTTCGAAAAAGCGATCATACTTTTTTGGTCACCATAAATATTAGCCCACGATGCATTGTTACTGGAATCGCGCAAGTTCATTTTCAATGTTGCCAAAACACGGGAAATATCTTTTTTGTAACCAGCATATTGTAGCAGAGCACTATCATTTTTTAATTGTTTTAAAACAGGGCTATTATTGCCTTTCACATAAGTGCTATATAACCTATCGGAGATTTCTTTAAAAACAGTACCAGCTACTGCTGCTCCAAAATAAACCTTCGCGTGTGGTTTATTTTTAATGACTACAATACAGGTATACTGTGGATTATCTGCCGGAAAATAACCAGCAAAAGAAGATTGAAAGATCCTTTCGGAATAAGCCATTTTCCCATTAGCCATTAATGCGGTACCAGTTTTTCCAGCAACAGGGTATAAACTATTTTTAAAAATTTCTTTAGCAGTACCCTCAGTGCAAACACCTTCCAGACAAGACTGCAACATTTTTAAGGTTTGATCGCTACAAATTTTTTCTCTGATTACTGTTGGTTCCACATTTTTCAATAACACACCTTCTTCTTTAATAGAAGAAATTAAATAAGGACGCATCATTTTACCATGATTGGCTACCGCATTATATAAAGCCAGTGTTTGCAAAGGAGTAACTTGAAGGTTATATCCAAAAGCCATCCAGGGCAATGCAGTAGGAACCCATCTTTTTTCGTTTGGCCTAAAAATATCAGGTCTTGCTTCTCCAACAATATCAACACCCGTGATAGAATCCATATGCATTCTGGAGAGGTCATGAATAAATTGAGATGGATGAGCAGCATATGCATTATTGGCTAATTTGGCCATGCCTACATTTGAACTTAATTCAAAAGCTTGTTTAACAGTTACTCCTCTATGACCAGATTGTTCAGCATCGAAAACTGTTAGTCCCCCAACTTTCCAAGTCCCACCTTCCAGATCTACCAAATCATTTAAGGTTACTTTTTTATCTTCTAACAATGCCATCAAAGTAGCTAATTTAAAAGTGGAGCCCGGTTCCGATCTTGTTGTGATGGCATAATTCAAATCTTCGCTATAACTACCATTTTCTTGTCTGCCTAAATTTGCAATGGCTTTTATTTTGCCGGTTTTTGTTTCCATCACTATGGCACAACCATGTTGGGCCTCATTTTTTTCTACCATCTTCATCAAAGCATTCTCTGCGATCTCTTGAATAAACACATCAATAGTGCTTACAATATCTTTACCCGTTTCTGGTTCAATAATATAGTCGTCCGTAATTGGAACTTTTACGCCACCTGCAATTGTGCGAACCCATTGTTTTCCTTCTCTACCTTTTAATATGCTGTCGTAAGTCTTTTCCAATCCCACTTTCGCTGATTCACGATCGAGGCCTACTGTTCTAAATGCAAGAATACCATACGGATTCAAGCGAACATTTCTTTCGTTCACTATCAGTCCACTCTTATATCTTCCCTCTTTAAATAATGGAAAATGGCGCAGTTGTTCGTATTCGCGGTAGGTAGTTTTTTTGTGCAATTCAAAATAAGCTTCGCTATCGCGATAACCCTGCTTTAATATTTTTTTGTAAGACTCTTCAGATTGATCTTTAAATAGGTCTGCTAAAAAAAAGGAAAGAGAATCAATATTTTCTCTAAAATGAACGCCTGATTTTTCGTGCAGATATTCCACGCGGAAGTCGATATATAAATCAAATTGAGGAATGCTGGTGCTAAGCATTTGACCATCTTCACTAAAGATAGTACCTCGTTCCGCTTCTATTGAATCGATATGCTGGTGCAAACTATCGCTCATGCTTCTCCAATGAGAGCCTTGCACTTGTTGTATATAAATTGCTTTACCGAAGATAGCGACGCAGGCAACTATCACCAGCAAATAGCTGAGATAGACCCTCCAAAGTATGTCGCGTTTTACTTCCATGATAGCATCTATTATTTCTATGTCAATCGTTCAAAAAAAATCACCCCGCACCCCTCACTCCTCACTTCTCACTTCTCACTCCTCACTCCTCACCTCTCACTCCTCACCTCTCACTTCTCACTCCTCACCTCTCACTCCTCACTTCTCACTCCTCACTGCTAATTTCAAACGTTGTGGTGTTTCTCTACTAATCTTTAATCCTAATGGTGATGCTGCTTTCAACACTTCTTCTTCTTCACTTTTAAACATCACTTCACTTTTCACAGTCTTATATTCGAATTGTAATTCTTTCAAATCATTATTGGTTGTATTGATCTTACGTATAATTCTATCAGCATTGTGACCATTTGCGATGTACAATACTGTTAGCGCTGTTAGAAATAAAAAAAATGGAATATTCTTTACGATCCACTGATAACTGAACAAACCCTTTAAAGGATTCTTGTTACCAGCTGCGGTATTCTTTACCTGCTCTGCCATTAGTTTTCGTTCTCGGGTACGTATGATTAATATCTTTCGGCCACTCTCAACTTTGCGCTTCTACTTCTGTTGTTTCTCTTCAACTCTGCATCAGCAGCTGTGATTGGCTTCTTGGTAATTATTTTTAATATCAGTTCTTTTTCAACTGATATCAAGGGATGCTCTTCTACTTCTTCAAATGTTCCAAGCTTAAAAAAATTCTTCACCAGTCTATCTTCAATCGAATGAAACGTAATAACAGCAACCCTTCCGCCTGTATTCAATACCGAAGGAACTTGTTCTAACATTTCTTTTAGCGCACCCATTTCATCATTCACTTCCATTCTTAGCGCTTGAAAAACCTGCGCCAGATATTTATTCGGATTACCTTTTACAACAGCACTAATCAACGCTTTGAATTGACCGATCGTTTGCACAGGCAACTGTTTGCGCTGATGAACAATATGCTTTGCCAGTGTGATAGAATTAGTAACCTCCCCATATTTCTCAAACAATTTGTGTAGTTGTTGCTCACTATAAGTGCTGATAATATCTGCCGCGGATAGTGCTTGTCTACGATCCATTCGCATATCGAGTGGACCATCAAATCGAATCGAGAAACCTCTATCACCTTCATCAAACTGATAACTACTCACTCCCAGATCGGCGAGAATGCCATCTACTTTCTGCACTTTATGCAAACGCAGGAAGCGTTGGATATGACGGAAGTTGGCGGGAACAAAAACAACACGCTCATCTTCCGGTAAATTTCGTTTCGCATCAGCGTCCTGATCAAAAGCATACAACCTACCATCTTTATTGAGTCGTTCTAAAATTCCCCGACTATGTCCACCACCACCGAAAGTGCAATCCACATAAACGCCATCTGGTTTAATGTTCAATGCATCCATGCATTCAATAAATAAAACTGGCACGTGATAATCGTTTGCCGAAGGGTGCTGGGTTAATTCCGAACCTTGTTCACTGTTCTTGTTCATAGTCGGAATTTTAACCGTTTTTTTCGTCACCCTTCTCTTTCATTACTTCTGCCGCCAGGTCGCTGAATGCTTCTGGTGAAAAATCTTCAAAGAGCTGATTATATTTAGCCGCATCCCAGATCTCAAAACGATCAAGGGCTGCTGCCAGAACTATATCCTTATTCAAACCCGCGAACTCACGTAGAGAAGCCGGCAATAACATCCTGCCCGCATTGTCTAGTTCTATTTCTGTAGCTCCACCCAAAAACTGACGACGGAATTGACGTACTTTCGGGTCGAAGTCATTTAGTTTACTAATCTTGGCAATAATGAGTTCCCAACTTTTCAATGGATATAACGTGAGACATTTTTCGAAACCACGGGCAAGGATAAATCGATCTTCTGCTTCAGGTAACTGTTTTTTCAGTCCACCTGGAAGCAAGAAGCGACCTTTCGCGTCTACCGTAGCTGCATATTCTCCGTGAAATCCTTGCATTAGTGAATAAGTTTTTCCAAGTATTACCACTTGTTGACACAAAATAACACTTTTTCCCACTTTTATAGGTGTTTTTAGCTGTTTGTATTTATCCACAAGAAAAAATCGGCTACAACCGAGTCGTAGAGGGAGTTACAGTCAATTTTATCAAAAATGCATGTGCATGGAGTGTGAATTAGTGTGGATAAGCTCAATCTTTTCTAAATTTGCTCATGCATCCGAAAGACCTCCAGATCAAAGATTTCAGTTATCATTTACCAGAAGATCGCATTGCCAAATATCCATTGGCCAATCGTGACGAGAGTAAGTTGTTGATTTACAAGGACAAACAAATCAGTAAATCAACTTATCGTCAGATAGCTACCGAAATTCCCGAGAACAGTTTGTTGGTTTTCAATAACACCAAAGTGATAGAAGCGCGTATCCTTTTTCAGAAAGAATCAGGTGCTATTATTGAGATTTTCTGTTTGGAACCCGACGATCAGTACCCAGACATCACTACAGCGATGCTACAAAAAGGAAAAGTTTTTTGGAAATGTTTGGTGGGGGGAGCTAAAAAATGGAAGGAAAAGCAAATTTTAAAGCATATTCAAATAGCTGGTAATACTATTGTATTGAGAGCAGAGCGAAAAGAACAAATTGCGGATTATAATTTAATTGAATTTAATTGGGATGATATCAGTATTTCATTTGCTGAAATATTACACGCTGCCGGATTAATTCCCTTACCCCCTTATTTAAATCGGAAAGCCGAAACCAGTGATGCAGATCGATACCAAACGATCTATGCCAAATACGATGGATCTGTTGCTGCACCAACAGCTGGTTTACATTTTACAGAAGCAGTCTTTGAAAAACTTGGTAAAAAAAATATAGAAACAGCTTATCTCACCTTGCATGTAGGTGCGGGAACTTTCAAGCCGGTTAAAGCAGAAAAAATGGATGAGCATGAAATGCATGCAGAGTTTATAGAAGTGAGTGTCCCTTTGATTGAAAAAATTATTGCAAAATTAAACGCACCCATTATTCCCGTTGGCACAACCTCCATGCGCACCATTGAATCATTGTACTGGTTGGGAATAAAAGTAATTTTGAATCCAGCAATTATATTATCCGAACTAGTTGTCAATCAATGGGCCCCCTACGAAATAGATGCAACAGATATTTCAGCGAGTACTGCATTGAATGCGCTTATTATTTGGATGCAAAAAAATGAAATCGAAATATTAATTACAAAGACACAAATTATTATTGCTCCAGGTTATGAATTTAAAATAGCCAACGCCCTCATCACCAATTTTCATCAGCCACAATCAACCCTACTCTTACTCGTATCTGCTCTTATTGGTGATGATTGGAAAAAGGTTTATGCCTATGCGATAGAAAACGATTTTCGTTTTCTGAGTTATGGTGATGGGTGTTTACTTTGGAAGTGAAAAGTGAATAGTAATCACTAAGCAAGAGATAGTAGAGGCATCTCTATCGTAAAAATGCTCCCCTTCCCAAGTATGCTTTCTACACGAATTTTTCCTTTGTGTGCATCGATCACGGTTTTTACATAACTCATTCCCAAACCAAATCCTTTTACATTATGTAGATTACCTGTATGCGCACGATAAAATTTTTCGAATATGCGTTTTACAGTTTCCTTGCTCATGCCTATTCCATTATCTTCTATTCGAATAACCAGCAATTTTGAGGTGCTATGCGTAGAAACTTTTATCAAAATTTCTTCGTTAGAATATTTAATGGCATTGTCAATTAGATTCGACAATAAATTAGTAAAGTGTACTTCATCCACAGAGATCAAATCATTCTTGGCGTTGAAAAGCATTTGCACTTTTCCATTGGTGTTTTGCAATTGCAGTTGAAAATTTTCTAACACCTGACCTAGCATTTCATGCAAGTGTACATTAGTACGATTTAATTTTAATTCCTGCCGATCCATTAAAGCCGCTTGCAGAATAGTTTCTACGTGCTTGTTCATCCGAACATTTTCTTCTTTGATAATTCCCCTAAAGTATTCACGCTTCTCAGGGCTCGCTAATACTTTTTCATTTTTCAAAGCATCCACTGCCAACGAAATTGTAGCCAGTGGTGTTTTAAATTCATGGGTCATATTATTGATGAAATCACTTTTAATTTCACTCAATTTTTTTTGATTCAACAATGAACGAACGGTTACATAGAAAGCTGCAATAATTACCATCATAAATATGCCTGCACCAACTATTACCCATTGTAAAGATGCCCACACTTGTTGCTTATAATTCGGAATTAAAACAATTAGTTGCTCATAAGAAGCCTGGTCATCCAGGGTAACAGCCTCATCAGGCAGTATAGGAATAATAAATTGTTTATTATTCGCGGTATCTAAATTTACTTTATCATAACCATTTGTGAGCATTTCAATTTCAGGTACCGACGAATAAATGGCAAATTCAAACTTTAAATCACGCCATTCATCGGTAAGAAATTCTTTCCGCAATTTTGCACTCACTTCATCTACAGAAAATTTTTCTCCAATAGTCAGGGGCTTAATTATATGTAAATGGAAATCCGCATTAAACTCCCCCATTCTTTTTTTAGGGTGTATAATCTGACCACTATACACCGTTTTATACAGGTCTGCAGCTACTTTTAAGCCGTTCGAACTTAACCTATTATTTAACTGCCCCTCTCTTACTTCAATCAAATTGTTCAACCAGGAAGCTTGCAATAGCAATAGGCCTAGCAATGACAAAGAAATCAGTAAAATGATAATGGGGAAAGTTCGCTTCATTCTTACAAATATAACAGTTTGCCATGCATAGAATTACGCATCTGATGGTATTTATGAGCTTTTTAACGGGCAAAGAATTTTTTTTGCAATTAAATCCCTTTGCACTAATTTTTCATAAATGATGGTACCTGAGCCTGGCCAATTCCTGATTTCTGATCCTTTTTTGAAAGACCCTAACTTTCAAAGAACCGTTATTCTCTTATGTGATCATGAAGCCGAAGGAAGCCTGGGTTTTGTTCTCAATAAATTACACCATCAGGTTTTGGGAGATTTAATCGAAATTTTAGAGGGCTGTAAATTTCCTGTATTTATTGGGGGTCCGGTACAAATAGATTCCTTGCACTTTATTCATCGCAAGCCAGAATTATTAGGTGGCACAGAACTTATCGATGGAATATTCTGGGGCGGCGATTTTGAAATGGTACTATCTCTTATTCTTACCAAAGAATTAAACGAAGCTGATATTCGTTTTTTTATTGGATATAGTGGATGGGGCGCTGGACAATTGGAAGAAGAGTTGGCAGAAAAAACATGGATCACGCGTAAGGCAACACGTAGACTGGCATTTTATAAAAATATTGATGAAATCTGGAAAGAAGCCCTTTACGATTTGGGAGGGGAATATCAACAAATGATTAATTATCCCAAAGATCCACAGTTGAACTAATCTTCTGTTTTAACTACAAATTTTAATTGCCTCCAATAATCTTCCAGTAAATCATTGCTTAGTTTTTCAGTAAATGGATGAGCCCTTGTAAACCTTTCTGCATCTGCAATTCTTTCATCTGTCAATGGATGAGAGCTCAGGAACGATAAAGCCTTCATCGAAGAATCATCATTGCTTTCTTTTAATCGCTGCATTAATTGTATCATCCCTGCGGGATTAATATTGTTTTTTTCCATCAGCACCATTCCTTCTTCATCAGCCTGCTGCTCTAACTTTCTGGAATAATTCATGTGCACCAAAAAATCTGCATTACCAACAATTAGTTTAGCCGCATTACCACCTGCATTGGTAAAAAAACTTAGAATAAAACCAGAACCCATGGATGATAAAATATTTTGTAAACTATGTCGCTGATTGATATGTGTTGATTCATGACTCAATAAGGCCACCAACGATTCTGGTGTTTGCAACTGTTTTAAGATGGCAGTATTAACCACGATATGCCCACCCGGTAAGGCATACGCATTTACTTCATCCGAAACGGCTACAGAAACCTTAATCGAATATTGTTTACTAAGGTGTAATTGATCAGCAAAATTTTGTAAAATTTTGCTGGCATTTTTATCGATTTTTATTTCCTCCTGCATTCCCTTAAACATTTTATAGCCTATATTAATTTCGCTCTGCACAGAAATAAAATGGATCGCAATCTTTGGTAATACTTGAGAAAAAATCAGATACATTGTTATAAAAAATCCCAACAAAGCTGCGATAATCAGGAATGTTCTTTTCCGTTGATTGCTCTGTTTATTTTTATAATAGTTATCTGTTGGATACATCTTTAAATGTAAAATTTTATTTGTCGTTTTAAATACAAAGAGCCCGGAAAATTCCGAGCTCTTTTGAAAATTTTTAATGTTGATTAAGCTTCTTTAGCACCTTCCACCAACACAGTAACTTTATTATTCAACACTTCCACAAAACCACTTTCAATAGTGTAGTTTTCGAAGTTGTTCTTGTCTTTCAAAATTTTTATATTCCCCTTTCCTAAGGCACTTACTAAAGGAGCGTGTTTATCTAAAATTTCGAAAAGACCCGTGATGCCTGGTAACTGAACACCAAATACATCGCCGCTGTACAACTTTTTTTCGGGTGTTAATATTTCTACGTTCATGACTATTCTTTTAATTAAGCTTTAGCAGCTTCCATCATTTTCTTACCTTTTTCAACTGCATCTTCCAAAGTACCTACCAGGTTAAATGCTGCTTCCGGATACTCATCCACTTCACCATCCATGATGGCGTTGAATGCACGAATGGTATCGTTGATATCTACAAACACCCCTTTCAATCCTGTGAACTGTTCAGCAACGAAGAAAGGCTGACTCAAGAAACGTTGCACTTTACGAGCACGTTGAACGGTCATCTTATCATCATCACTTAATTCATCCATACCAAGGATGGCAATGATATCTTGTAATTCTTTATAACGTTGTAAGATCAACTTAACACGGTTAGCACAATCGTAATGTAAATCACCTACGATTAAAGGAGTAAGGATACGAGAAGTAGAATCCAATGGATCTACCGCTGGATAAATACCCAGATCCGCAATCTTACGGCTTAATACCGTAGTTGCATCTAAGTGCGCGAAAGTTGTTGCAGGAGCCGGATCGGTTAAATCATCCGCAGGAACGTATACCGCTTGCACAGAAGTAATAGAACCATTTTTAGTGGATGTGATACGTTCTTGCATCAATCCCATTTCAGTAGCCAATGTAGGCTGATAACCTACCGCAGATGGCATACGACCTAACAAAGCCGACACCTCAGAACCAGCCTGCGTGAAACGGAAGATATTATCTACGAAGAACAAAATGTCCTTTCCTTTTCCAGTACCATCACCATCACGGAAATATTCCGCAACTGTTAATCCGCTCAAAGCCACACGAGCACGTGCTCCTGGAGGTTCGTTCATTTGTCCGAATACGAAAGTTGCTTTCGAATCTTTCAAAGCTTCCATATCCACTTTGCTCAAATCCCATCCGCCTTCTTCCATGCTATGTTTAAAAGCATCACCATAGTTCATGATGCCTGCTTCAATCATCTCACGTAATAAGTCGTTACCCTCACGAGTACGCTCACCAACTCCGGCAAATACAGAAAGACCACCATGACCTTTCGCGATATTATTAATCAACTCTTGAATCAAAACTGTTTTACCAACACCCGCACCACCAAACAAACCAATCTTACCACCTTTTGCATAAGGCTCAATCAAGTCGATTACTTTGATACCTGTATACAGGATTTCAGAAGCCGTACTTAAGTTTTCAAATAATGGTGGCTTATTATGAATCGGACGTCCGCCCTCTTTACTTACTTGAGGTAATCCATCGATAGCGTCGCCTGTTACATTGAACAGTCGGCCATTAACCAATGGACCAATTGGCATAGCAATCGCTTTACCAGTATCAATTACTTGCATACCACGCACCAGACCCTCTGTTCCATCCATCGCAATGGTACGAACACTGTCTTCACCTAAGTGTTGTTGAACCTCTAAAACCAGTTTGTCACCGTTTTCTTTGGTGATTTCCAACGCGTTGAAAATCTCGGGTAGAGTATTGTCATCTGGAAAATGAACGTCCACTACCGCACCGATAATTTGCTTAATCTTACCTTTTGTAGCCATTTCTGGAGATATATATAGGTTTAAAAAATGTACGAAAAACGAATCGGAATTAGCTACCCCGATTTGGCGGCAAAGGTAAGGGATAGAACCTTTCAAAAAAGCCCATTTGCTTAAAAAATCGAGGTTTTTTTAAACTATTTTCAACAATTTGGTCAATTTTACTGCAACGCCTTAAAAATTAAGGCTGCTAACACAGCACCAATCGATGGACCCACAATAGGTATCCAGCTATAACCCCATTCGCTTGACCCCTTCCCTTTTATTGGCAGTATCGCGTGCATCATCCTTGGTCCAAGATCACGTGCCGGATTAATGGCATAGCCGGTAGTTCCGCCCAAACCTAAGCCAATACCCAATACTACTAAAGCTACCGGTAATGCATCCAGAGGGCCCAGGCTATTGGTAGCTTTGGTCATAAACAGCACCGCAATAACTAAAATAAAAGTGCCAAGCACTTCACTATACAGGTTCTGAAAAGTATTTTTGATGGCAGGTCCGGTTGAAAAGCAGGCCAATTTAGAAGCTGCATCATCGGTTTCATTCAAGTGTTGGCGATAATGGATCCATACCAAAGCAGATCCCAACATGGCGCCTAATAGTTGCGCCAAAATATAAGTAGGCACTAATGCCCATTCAAACTTTCCGGCCATCGCTAGTCCGATGGAAACCGCAGGATTCAAATGCGCCCCACTGACGGCAGAAGTACTAAACACGCCAACAAACACGGCAATCGCCCAACCAAATGTAATAGCTATTAAGCCCCCTCCATTTCCTTTGGTTTTGGCAAGTACCACATTGGCCACTACACCTTCACCTAAAATTATAATTAAGCAAGTACCAACTAACTCGGCTACAAAGGGTGTCATATGGCTAGCATTTTTGTGATTTTAAATATAGGAAAAAGATAAGAGATAAAACAGGTGATAAGAAAAAGAATAGAAATGGGTAAAAAGTTTATGAGATAGATAATTTGCACCCCTCCTGATCGCTTGCGAATAGGAGGGGTATTTATAGTTGAAAATTTCATTTTCAATTAATGATATATTGCTGCGCAAGTTCGCAGAAAACAGAAACTTGTTTCTCTTCCCATTCCCCATCTTTCCCCAATTCCTTCGCTAATAAATTTGCTATAAAACCAGCCAACTTTATTGCAACACTTGCATTAAGAAATAGAATCCTTGTTCTTCTGGCTAAAATATCTTCCACTGTCTCCGCCCACTCATACCTGATGGCGAAAATAACTTCGGCAATAGTGTAGGGAAAATTTTCGTGTAACAAAGTCGCATTGTTTAGGTCTTCCGCAATAATTTCCTCAATCATTGAACGGCGCTTTTCGGGATCGCCGATTTTTAAATTCACCGTTACACAATCACGTTTGGGTTGTTTCGAAATAAAGAGCGCATTATTCACCGCATCCTCTCCCATTTTCCGGTAAGTAGTCCATTTACCACCAGTGATGGTAACTAATCCACTAGGAGACACAATGATTGTATGATCTCGCGAAATAAGTGCAGTACTTGCTACACCCGCACTTTTCACCAGCGGACGCAATCCCACATAAACAGATTGCACATCTTTCCTTTCAATGGCTACCGAATTGTATTTATTAAAATGCGCTATTATAAAATCAATTTCTTCATTCAAAGGTTTGGGTTCTTCACTGATCGTATCAATTGCAGTATCGGTTGTTCCTAATACCACTTCGTTATGCCAGGGCACTGCAAAGAACACGCGCCCATCAGTAGTCTTAGGAACCATCATCGCGTGGCTACTTGTAAAAAAAGTTTTATTCACCACCAAATGAATCCCCTGCGATGGCCGAACTATCGGCGCTCTTTCGGCTTCATCAAGCTGTAATATATGATCGGTAAATACACCCGTAGCATTGATAAAAGACTTTGCTTTCACAGTATATTCTTTTCCACTAATCAGATCTTTGCAAAGAATGCCCACAATTTTTTTATTCTCTTTTTCAAATCCAGTTAATGTCACATAATTTAAAACGATAGCACCATTAGAGGATGCTGTATAAGCAAGATCAATCGCGAGCCTACTATCATCGAACTGACCATCATGATATAATATGCCTCCTTTTAAATGGGGCAATTTCACAGAAGGCAAAGCTTCCTTAGTTTGTTTAGCAAAAAGTATTTTTGTGGCTCCTATACTTAGATTGCCTGCTAATAAATCATAGACTTTTAAGCCAATACCATAAAAAAATAAATCGAACCAGCTGTATACCGGAATAATAAAAGGTTGTTCCCTACTTATATGCGATGCATTCTTTAATAAATATCCGCGCTCGCGCAAGGCTTCTTTTACTAGTTTGATATTGCCTTGTGCTAAATATCGAACGCCACCATGGACTAATTTAGTGGACCTGCTCGAAGTACCTTTTGCAAAATCGGCTCTTTCAATTAACAAAGTCTTCAATCCGCGTGAAGCTGCGTCTACAGCAGATCCTAGACCAGTAGCTCCACCTCCGATAATTACGATATCCCATTCTGCCATTTTTTCTAGCTGCGCTAACAATAATGCTCTAGTCATTCCAATATTCTAAAAATTCAATTAGATACTCCAACTTACTGCAGCCTGTATGGCTTTCTTCCATCCTGTTGATAAGAATTCTCTTTGCGCTTCTTCCATTTTTGGAGAGAACACCCTTTCCATTTGCCACTGTGCTTGTATCTCTTCTAAATCTTTCCAGAAGCCAACTGCTAAACCGGCTAAATAAGCAGCTCCTATCGCAGTGGTTTCAATCACTACAGGTCTCACTACTTTGGTTTGTAACATATCGCTCTGAAACTGCATCAATAAATTGTTAGCAGTAGCACCACCATCCACGCGCAACTCTTTGATCGAAATACCCGAATCTGCTTCCATCGCTTTTAATACATCCATAGTTTGATAGGCAATGCTATCCAATGCAGCGCGGGCAAAATGCGCACCCGATGTGCCTCTTGTGATTCCCACAATCGTACCTCTGGCGTGTTGATTCCAATAAGGCGCACCTAAACCAGCAAACGCAGGCACCACGTATACGCCACCACTATCTTCCACTTCACTGGCTAATGTTTCCACTTCAGCAGCAGTGCGAATAATTTTTAATCCATCGCGCAGCCATTGCACTACAGCGCCTGCAATAAATACTGAGCCTTCCAATGCATAATGCGTAACCCCATTAATTTGCCAGGCAACAGTTGTCAATAAATTATTAGAAGATGGCACTGCTTTTTCACCTGTATTCATCAACATAAAACAACCAGTTCCATAAGTATTCTTTACCATGCCTGGCTGCGTACACATCTGACCAAATAAGGCTGCTTGCTGATCCCCCGCAATTCCAGCGATAGGAATATGATGAGCCGTTAAAATATTTTGTGTGTACCCATAAATCTCGCTGCTGCTTTTTACTTGCGGCAACATCGAAGCTGGCACATCAAATATTTCCAAGAGTTCATGATCCCATTGCAGCGAATGAATATTAAATAACATGGTACGCGATGCATTAGAAACATCGGTTACATGCACTTGTCCGTTTGTTAATTTCCAAACAAGCCAACTATCAACAGTTCCAAAACAAAGTTCTCCCTTTGCAGCTTTATCTCTCGCTCCTTCCACATGATCCAAAATCCACTTTACTTTAGTGGCAGAAAAATAAGCATCAATTACTAATCCCGTTTTTTGCTGAATCAGCTGATGTTTACCTGCCGCTTTTAAACGATCACAAAATTCTGCGGTTCTTCGATCCTGCCAAACAATGGCGTTATGAATCGGCATCCCTGTATTTCTATCCCACACAACAGTAGTCTCGCGCTGATTAGTAATGCCAATAGCAGCCATATCTTTCACCGTCAGCCCTGCCTTTGTAATAGCTTCAGCAGCAACTCCCAATTGTGTACTCCAGATTTCATTGGCATCATGTTCCACCCATCCCGGCTGAGGAAATATTTGTGTAAATTCTTTTTGAGCCACAGAAATGATCGACCCCTTCTTATCAAACACAATCGCACGACTGGATGTAGTACCCTGATCAAAGCTCAAAATGTAATTACTCATATAGCATGTTTGAACTAAGATAAGAAGAAGAAGTGAAGAAAAAATGAGGAGTGAGGAGTGAGAAGTGAAAAGTGAGAAGTGGGAGGTGAGAGGTGAGGAATAGGGACTAAAATTTATTTAGTTGGTTGAATTGTTTGACTTTCTTCTTTAATTTTTAAATATGAAAGAAGACAAAATTGGACCATTGAATATCAAGTCTTATCAATTTGCTTTAGATATTGTTAAGCTTTGTAAAGATTTGAACGTAATTAAGGGACTATCTCATTAAGTGTGTAAACTTTTAAATCGGAGTTTAATAAAAGTTTATAATCTTACTCTGTTTTCAAATATAGTTAAGAACTGATTAAGGA
>Ga0208106_1000040_pt1 | contig 55964 bp, 43 predicted proteins | sample CryBogCBE25Jul08_FD_184577 | JGI IMG/M metagenome (GOLD analysis project Ga0208106, IMG submission 184577) | Freshwater microbial communities from Crystal Bog, Wisconsin, USA - CBE25Jul08 (SPAdes) | ecosystem: Environmental > Aquatic > Freshwater > Lake | place: Crystal Bog, Wisconsin, USA...
CTAAATCTTTTATTTTATCGATTGTTTTAAAAGGGGATTTTACTGTGCCATCATTAATATCACTACCACTTGTAGAAAAATAGTAAGCTCTTGGCTTATTACTAATTTGGCTTTGAACAACTATACTAAAAAAGGACGAAACAAATAGAATCAGCAACTTTATTTTATAAGATAACATAAACTATATTTGATTAAATAAATTCAACTACAATTTATCTATTTTTTTTAATACAAATAGTAGTCACGAATTATTGTGTTTCGTTTGTATTCTCTTACTAATTTTATAGCAGTTTCTGCAATTTTTACAAAATAAATTGCATATATATATTTTAATAAAAATTCTAATTACCTTTATAATATTGTTTACACAGTCAATACATATCAAACTAGTTGCTATATTATTAGTAGTGGCATTTTTTGCTCAAACTTTCAGCAAAGGATTGATTGTTGCTAATTACTTCACAAATACACAAGCCTACGCTAAAAATTGTATCAATAAGGCAAAGCCCAAAATGCATTGTAATGGGAAATGCCAAATGATGAGGAAATTAAAGCAGGAAGAAAACAAAGACAGTCAAAATCCTGATCGGAAGAATGAAATTAAAATAGATTTACTTTTCCTTACTCAGTCTAAACAAACGCTTTCAATCATACTAGGTTTCTGCAAAAAGTCATTTCCACACTTACAGCATAAACTGACCAAGGATATTGCTGCAGACTTTTTTCATCCACCAACCACTGTTTAGTTTCTTATCCTTTTTTACTGATTTCTAATTATTCATTTATTCTAATTTTAGTATGAAAAAATATTTCATTGCTGCCATCTTATTGATGGTGGTATCAAGTTCTTATGCATGTAGTATTTGTGGTTGCGGTGCTGGTAATTTGTATATGGGGTTATTTCCCAATTTCAAATCCAAGTTTTTTGGCATTCGTCATAACTATAGTGAGTACAACACCTTTCTTTTAAATAATCCAGCCCAATTCAGTCATAACTTTTACAATTCAGTAGAAGTTTGGACCGGTTTCAATATTGGTAAACGCTGGCAGGTACTGGCTTTTCTTCCCTATCATTATAATATTCAAAATGATGACGATCTTGGCAGAACTTCTAAGTCAGGATTAGGGGATATTACTTTATTGGCGAACTACAAATTATTTTCTACACCCTTCTCCTCACATGTTCCTGGAAGTCTTTCACATCAACTCTTCATAGGTGGTGGCCTAAAATTACCTACCGGTGCGTTTCAAGTGAATGTAAATGATAGTACCACTACTTTAGCTGATATCAACAGTCAGATTGGAACAGGAAGTCTAGATCTTTTCTTGAATGCCAGGCATACCATGGAATTCAACAATTTCGGAATCAATAGTTCTATCAATTATAAAATAGCATTAGCCAACAATCAAGGGTATAAATACGGTAATAAAGTAACGCTAAATAGTATTGCCTATTATAAAATAAATAGTAATTCCATTACAATGATGCCAAACGCAGGATTCACTTATGAGAATACTGCTGGAAATAGTTTACATGGAAATAAAATCATTCTAAGTGATGGACTTAATTCAGGATCGTACCATACGGGTGGATATTTGGTTGGTTTCATTGCTGGTCTTGAATGTAACATCAACAAAATTAGCATCGGTGGTAACATCCAATCTCCCTTATCGCAGGAATTTGCGAAAGGTCAAACAAATATGAAGATCAAAGGAATGTTGCATATCACATTGGCTTTATAATTCAATTTAAATGTAGAAGTTACCTTTGATTAAAACATAATAATAAGTTGATGTGATTGATAAAAGAACGTTTTAGAATACTTATAAATTCGCAAAAAAAAGAATGTTTAATATAAAAAAATTCATTTTAATTGTAGCATTTTTATTCACTACACATTTATTTGCCCAACATAATTCAGGTCAAATAAATGGACGTATCATTTTATCGAATAATACACCTGCTTCATTTGTCAATATCAAATTAAAAGCCTCTGGAATTAATACCATAGCTGATAATGCTGGTCAATTTAACTTTAAACAATTACCTGCTTTAGAAGATAGTATCTTCATTTCAGGCATTGGATTAATTCCTTTTCAAAAACAAATTAAACTAGGTGCGAACCAGCAACTTGATTTAGGTATCATTCTAATTAATTTTGAAAAAAACAGTTTGCCGAATGTTGAAATTACAGGCAGAGGAGCTAATTCCTATAAAAGCGATTATAGTTTTGCTGCCACAAAAACTCAAACTAATTTAATTGATATTCCTCAATCATTGTCAACAGTAACTAAAGAACTGATTAATGACAAAATGCAATTACATTTAACCGATGCATTAGATAATGTTGCAGGAGTTACACATTATTCAGGATTCGAGGAATATAATATAAGGGGATTACACGCTGAAAATGCACGTCTGATAAATGGACTAAGAACATTTAATACATCTCTAACCAGTCCATTATTAGTTAACATTGAAAGAATTGAATTAATTAAAGGTCCTGCAGCTGTTTTATATGGCAATTGTGATCCGGGTGGCACTATCAATCTTGTTACTAAAAAACCCTTGCAAGAAAAAAGATATTCCATGTTTATTGGGGGTGGAAGTTGGAATGCTTTAAATGGTCAAATCGATGCAACTGGGCCAATAATCAAAAACAATTTACTATATCGATTGAATGCGGGTTATGAAAGCACCCAATCATTTAGGACGGGGCATTTCTTGAAAGCTTATCAAATTGCGCCTTCTTTCTCTTTTATTCCTAATGACAAATTACAAATCAATTTAGACCTTTCTTACTCAAGAACTAATACGGTAGTTGACAGAGGACAACCAGCATTAGAAGGATCAACAGATCTATTGTCTACACCTATCACACTTTCTGTAATTCAGCCCTCAGATTACTTAAAAGAAAGTAGTTTGTCAGCAGTATTATCAGCCACTTATCAATTTAATAAAAACATTAGTTTCAATACCAGTTTACTACATTATTATACCAGTCAAACGCTTTCAGAGCATAGCATTGCAGAATATTTTACGGATGATTCTGTGTATCTAAATTATCAGTACAGAAAAATGCAGACTCATACAAATACTTTTAGCAACTACTTTAGTTTTCATTTTAAAAATGGAGCATTCAAAAGCCAACTATTACTAGGTTACGACTATATAAATAATACCTTAAATTCCAATAATTGGCAAGGGAGCTTATCTACGTTTGGAACAGCAGAACCTGTAGTTGGCAGTTTTAGTTTAATACACCCGCAGTATCTTAATAGAGCAGTAAATAGTTATGACCATGTGATCGATTCCGCAGGCAATGATATTGCCAATGGAATTTATACAACACATGGTGTTTATATACAGGAATATTTAACCTATCATAAATTACAACTAATGATGGGTTTAAGGGCTGAGTTTTTTAGCAGTGGTAATGTAGCTGAGGATAATCTCACCAGAGTTAATAAATTACTTCCTAGAATTGGCGCTACATATACTATAGCAAAGAATACTAGGATATATGCTAATTATAATAGTGGATTTGACCCATTTGAACCAAGTTCAGTTACCCAGGTTTTTAATCAGCCATTTAAACCAGTAACTAGTAATATGATTGAAATTGGAATTAAAAAAGAGCTTTTAAAAAATCAAATTTATAGCAGCTTAGCTCTTTATCAAATCAATGTGAATAATTTAGCCGTAAATGCAAATGATGCATCCAATCCTGATTTATTTGTACAAAGTGGGGAACAACAATCCAGAGGCTTAGAAGCAGAAATGCAAGGAAATCTTAATCGGAACTTAAGTTTCAATATTAATTATTCATTCAACCAAACAGAAATCATTAAGAGTATTAAGCTGGAAGAAATTGGAACTATTGCAGCAAATGCACCGAAACATAGTAGTTCATCCTGGATAAAGTATGATTTTTTTAAAGGGAGTCTTTCCAGATGGGGTATTTCAATTGGCCATTATCAGGTTGGCAAAAGAAACACTTTAGATCCCTCCATTATACTACCGGGTTATTTTGTGTTAAATGGAGGAATTCATTATGAATTTAAGCATATAAGAATAGCAGTTAATTTCAACAACCTCCTTAATAAAACTTATTGGGCAGCTGCATACAATAACTTACAAAAATGGCCAGGGGCTCCAAGAAATGTTATGTTTCGGGTATTTTATAATTTTTAAGCCTTTTAAGAATTCAAATTTAATTTAGTCTTAAGCTATCTATATTTCAGAAATTATTAATTCTAATTTTTCTATTAAATAATTCATATACGGGCCTTTTTTGGCTATCCTTAAGAAGCCACATTAGATTGATTATCGATTTATTGTGGCTTTATTCATTCTATTTAGTTTTCCAGGGTGCCCTTACCACTCTTAAGTTTTTTTCAATACCTTTCGTTTACATACACACGCTATGAAACAGAATAGAAGAAACTTTCTCGGCTTGGCCGCATTGGCATCTAGTAATATTGCCCTTCCCAATAACTTATTTGGCAGAAGCCAAACCGCCAATAGCGAAAATCTTCCAAAAGAAATTCGGGATTTGCAACCACAAAAGGAAGGTGTGGTGCCCATTACCATTGAAGAAAGAAAACAACGCATAGCTCGTGCGCAAGAATTAATGGGGGAGCAGAAAATTGACGGCATCTTTTTAGAAGGAACAGCTTCTTGTTTTTATTTCACGGGAATGCATTGGGGACAAAGCGAAAGAACTTTTGGGGTAGTAATTCCCGCAAAAGGTGATTTAGCTTATGTGTGCCCGAGATTTGAAGAAGACCGAGCCAGAGAATTAATACTACCAGTATTTGGTAATGAAATACGTTGTTGGGAAGAACACGAAAGTCCGTATGCGTTAATTGCAGGTATTATTAAAGATAGAGGTGTGCGCTACCACAGAATTGGCATGGAAGAGCGTGTAAGATTTTTTATAGCTGACGGCGTAAAAAAAGTAGCCACAGGTTTTGAAATTGTAGATGCTACACCTATTACAGCAGGATGCAGAATGATTAAAACAAAAGCTGAAATTGCTTTGCTACAAAAAGCAAACGATATTACTATTGAAGCATACAAAGCAGCATTTGCAAGTATACAACCGGGTATGTCTCAATCTACACTTAGTAGTAATATAGCTGCGGCATTTAGAAAATTAGGATTTAACGGATATGCTTCAGTACAGGTTGGTAAATATTCAGCTTTACCACATGGCAGTATTACTCCACAAACTATTTTAGAAGGTGATGTTGTTATGGTAGATGGCGGAACCCTTTGTGAAGGATATGAATCAGATATTACCAGAACCATTGTAGTGGGTAAGCCAACAAAAAGACAAACTGATGTTTGGAATTTAGAAAAGCAAGCACAGGATGCTGCATTTGCGGCTATTAAAATTGGATCACCGGCAGAAGTTGTAGATGCTGCAGCTAGAAAAGTGATAGAATCAAATGGCTTTTTAAATAACTATCGCTTACCGGGGTTACCGCATAGAACGGGCCATGGCATTGGCTTAGAAGGACATGAGTGGACCAATTTCGTGAAAGGCAATCAAACAAAAATAGCTGTGGGTATGTGCTTTAGCGACGAGCCAACAATTTCAATACCGGGAGAATTTGGTATTCGATTAGAGGATTGTTTGTACATCGCTGAAGATGGACCAAAATTCTTTTCTAAACAAAGCATTGCTATTGATAAGCCATTTGGATAACAAGAATGCATCATCAACCTGTTAATATAATTTTTTAAATTAGTTATTTAAATGAAATATAAAAGAATGTCCAGAATAATAATTCCTTCTAATATTATTCTGGTTGTTTTATTATTTAGTTGTTCTGTTGCAAAAAAAAACACCGGCCCTCTTAGCTTAAAAGAGGCATATAAAAATAGTTTTATGATTGGCACAGCGGTGAATGCTGTACAAATAGAAGAGAAAGAACCCAATGCAGCCAAAATCATTCCTCAAGAGTTTAATGCATTAACTCCTGAAAATAGTATGAAGTGTGAAATTATTCATCCTTACTGGGATACCTATCACTTTGAACTAGCAGATAAATTAATTGCCTACGGCAATAAAAATAATATCCCAATTATGGGACATACGCTTATATGGCATAGTCAATTATCTCAATTTGTAAAAAATATTAAAAACGCAGACAGTCTTAAACTATTTTTTGAAAATCATATCAGCACTATTGCTGCCAGATACGATGGTAAAATATATTCCTGGGATGTGGTAAATGAAGCATTAAATGAAGATGGTAGTATGCGCAACTCGACTTTCCTAGAAAAATTAGGACCAGATTATGTTATTGAAGCTTTTAAAATAGCACAAAAAGCAGCTCCAAAAACAGAGCTGTACTATAATGATTATAATATAGAACAACCCAAAAAAAGAGCTGGTGCAATTGCCTTAATTAAAAAAATCCAAGCTGCTGGAGTTAGAATTGATGGCGTTGGAATACAAGGACATTGGAAGGTAAATAATGTCCCTTTTAAAGAAATTGAAGAAAGTATTATTGCTTTTTCAAAACTGGGAATCAAAGTAATGTTCACAGAATTAGACTTAACCGTTTTACCTAACCCCTGGGAGGTGAATACTGCTGATGTAAATATGAAAGCAGAAAATAACGCATATTTTAATCCCTATCCAAAAGAACTCCCCGACTCAGTTCAACAAATGTTTTCAAAAGATTATACCGAGTTATTTAAACTATTCCAAAAGCATCATAAAGAAGTATTTCGGGTAACACTCTGGGGATTGAATGATCAACAATCATGGTTAAATAATTGGCCTATTTATGGCAGAACAAATTATCCACTATTATTCGATAGAGACTTTAAACCGAAGAATGCCTATTTTAAAGTGATCGATATTGCTACCCAGAAAAAATAATTCAATTAGTTATGCAATCGTTTTAGGAATACTGTAACTTGTTAACGCTAATTAAGTATGCATTATGAAAAAATTTGTACTTCCCTTTATAGGTATTCTAATATCATTCTACTCAGCAGAGGCACAAGAAATTATAAAACCTGCTTCCCCCGGTTTTGATGAGTTGCATGAAGGTATTAGTCATGGAAGAATTGATACTATCGTTTATCATTCAACAACAGTTTCAACCCATCGTAAGGCGCTGATCTATACCCCTCCAGGTTTTACAAAAAAGAAAAAGTATCCCGTTTTATATCTTTTACATGGCATTGGAGGTGATGAGAAAGAATGGTTTAATGGAGGGAGTCCTCAAATAATATTAGATAATCTCTCTGCTGAAGGCAAAATAGAACCCATGATTGTTGTAATGCCTAATGGACGTGCAATGAAAGATGATCGTGCAATTGGAAATATTATGGCACCAGATAAAGTAGAGGCATTTGCGAATTTCGAAAAAGATCTTTTGAACGATTTGATACCATTTATTGAAAAATCATATCCTGTTTTAACCGACAGGGAAAATAGAGCTATTGCAGGGCTTTCAATGGGCGGTGGTCAATCACTAAATTTCGGCCTAGGCAATTTAGATAAGTTTGCATGGATCGGAGGATTTTCGTCTGCACCAAATACAAAAGCTCCAGAAGTTTTAGTACCCAACCCTGCTGTAGCAAATGAAAAAATAAAATTACTTTATATCTCTTGCGGTGCAAGTGATGGATTGATTGGTTTCAGTTATCGGTTACACAATTATTTAAATAAAAATAATGTACCACATATCTATTTTATTGAACCCGGCGTACATGATTTTAAAGTTTGGAAAAATGGTTTATTCATGTTCTCACAACTCCTATTTAAACCTGTAGACAAATCATCTTTCTCAAAATATCCGGTGGCAGGAGCACCGGCTCAAACCAATGTAAGAAGTGCTATTTATCCTCAAATTTTTGCAGATCAAAAAGTACTTTTTAAAATGAAAGCCCCTGATGCTAAAAAAGTGCAGGTTGATTTAGGAAGAAAATATGATATGGTCAAAGATTCTTCAGGAATATGGTCAGTTACAACAGACTCTATTAGTGAGGGATTCCATTATTATTCTCTAATCATTGACGGCATTGCTGTGGCTGACCCTTCCAGTCAAACTTTTTATGGAATGGGCCGTATGGCAAGCGGAATTGAAATACCATTTTTTGGAGGTGGTTATTATGCATTAAGAGACGTTCCTCATGGTGATATCCGTCTTAAGAAATATTTTTCCAAGGTTACCAATTCATGGAGACAACTGTATATCTATACTCCACCAGGATATGATGCAAATCTAAAAGATAATTATCCAGTACTATATATTCTACATGGAGGCGGTGAAGATGAAAGCGGATGGGGTTCACAAGGCAAAACTGATTTAATCATGGATAATTTAATTGCAGCAAAAAAAGCGCAACCCATGTTAGTAGTTATGCCAGATGCCAATATGGGTGGGCCTGCATTTGACGAATCCGGATTGAAAAAATTTGAATCAGAAATTAACATTACCATTATTCCATTTGTTGAAAATAATTATCGTGTGATAGCAGATGCCAAACACCGCGCCATGGCAGGGTTGTCGATGGGCGGTATACATACGCTATATACTGGAATAAAACATACAGATCAATTTTCTTATTTGGGTGTATTTAGTTCCGGTTGGATTGTTCCAAATCAAAACGAAATTGCAAACAATCAATATGAATTTTTAAAGAACAATTCTAGCACTGTTAATAGCAATCTGCAGCAATTATGGATTGCGATGGGCGGCAAAGAAGACATAGCTTATAAAAATTGTCAGATGATGTTATCTAAATTTGATGAAATGAAAATTAAATACACTTATACTGAATATCCAGGTGGGCATAGTTGGCCTGTTTGGAGAAACAACTTATTTAATTTTGCCCAGCTTCTTTTTAAATAAATTTAAATATTTGAAATTTTAAAAAAGGATTTATTCACTCACTTTGCGCCCTTTCATTTCTCTTTCCTCAATTTTTGATTTTCGTAATATGCTTGTTTTAATCAATATGCCAGCTTCTGTACCTGCAGATAGTATGTGGTAAGGTTTGCCATCATATTCTATCAATCCGAAATCATCAACCCATTCATTTGCCAATATTCTGTAAGGATCGTCCATACTTGCATTTTTTGTTTTACCAAAAGTTAGCGTCTTATGTTCTCCAATCTCAAATGAAATACCGAGCACATTGTTTTTTACAACAGTACAAACTCCGGGGGTATTCTTTTTTAATGTAATGGTATTTATATAATGGCCGTTTTCAATTCTAACTTCTCCTGAAGCTACTTTTGTTTCTCCAGTCTTCAGTTCTCGCTGTAAAACGATATTTCGATCTGCATAAAATTGAATCTTCTCTAAAGGTTGATGACTACGTTCCACTTTATCTCTAATTCCTGATGTGAAATAGGTTTTAGGAGAACTGCAGGAAAACGAAACAACGGATAACCCCAAAAAGATTGGTAAATAATATTTTTTCATACTACTAATTTTTTCTTCCTGAACGATTATTGTTTCCACTATTACCACTTGGCCTACTTCCTCCACCGCCACTTGGTCTGAAACTTTGTTGTGTTTGAGGCGCAGGTCTTTGAGATTGAAAATTTTGAAATTGTTGTTGACCACGATCGTGTTGTTGCTGTTGTTGATTTAAATTTTGTACAGCATTGTTATTATTATTTATTGGTTGCCATGAATTACCCTGACGTTGCTGAATTGAGCCATTCTGATTTCTTTGAAACACATTGACTTGCCTGTCGGTTGTAATAACAGATCCTTGATTCGTAAATCTATTTTGCATGCTGTTAACTGATCCCGGAGCTGAACTGCTTCTCAAATTAATGGGGTTATTATTAACTGCATTACCTCTGTAATTAATTGGATTATTATTAGCAGCACTTCCTCTGAAATTAATAACAGTATTATTTCTAGTAACTACATCCCTTCTTCTGTTATAAATATTTGTTGAATAACTATTGATTTGAACATTATTGCGAAAAGAGTTTCCCATGGCATATCCTCTTGCACCATAATATCCATAGTTTCTATAACCGGCTCCATACCAATTGTAAGGGGGACGATAAGCGAATGGTCCCCACCAGCCTCCACCCCAGCCTGGCCAAAACCCATCCAATCCAATTCCATAATTGAACCATCCAAGACTAAAGCCATATCCCATACTCCATCCCATCCATGGATTATAATGCATTCTAAAACCCCAAGTATATGGTCGAGGATAATAGTAGTTACCATACCAAGGAGAATAATTATACCCTGTTCCGTAAACTACAGTTGGTCCAAAAATATAGGTATTTAAATATCCCGGAGTGTAACCCATATAAACCCAATTAGGTGTTACATCATAAATGTATACATATTTCATATTATAAGCCGGACTTGTTGGAGGTATAATATCAACCTCTTCTGGTCTTTCAGTGGCAACAGTCCACGGACCATTCGCATTATACGATTCAAACCAAACACCATTTTCTACCACAAAATATTTGTCTCTGAATCTAATAACTGAGCTTTGGGTATTAACGCCATATTGCAAATTCGTTCCTTGTATATTTTCAAATTTAGGATTGCCATCATAGGTAACATTAGCAGCGGCTTTATTACGATCTACTTTTGCAGTTTGTGGAATTTGTGCATCCATAATTGCTTCTTTAGCCGCTTGTGTTCCTGCAACACTAGCTAACACATTGTCCTTGGGAGATCCTTCAGGAATTTTCGCAAAATCAGCAGGCAAATTATTAGAAGCAGTGTATTGCCATGGCCCATTTAAGTTTGGTGCTTTATACCAACGGCCTGATAACAAAACATAGTATTGTTGTGATGACTGATCGATAAAAATATCGTTCTCGGTATTTGTTACGTACAATAAATTGGTACCATCAATAGGCGATAAATTTGCTTCCCCGTTGGTTTGAACCAATTCTGCAGGTTCTGTACTTACAATAATATTTGTGATAGCATTACTGTTAGTTGTTGCATCGTTTTTTGAAAAACCAGGATCATTATTGGTGTTTGCATTATCTACAGCTGTTTGAATTTTATTCAAAGTATTTGGAACATTACCTATAGATGTATAAGGACCAGTTACTGAAGCTGCGCTGTACCAATGTTTACCGCCGTATAAATAAAAGGAACCAGTATTATCTTTAACTATTGTGAACGGCGAATTCACCACAACATCTACTCCCCAATCATTATTGTATTTTAATTTAGGCATTCCATCAATTAGAACCAAGGTTGATGGTTTATTGGATGATATAATTTTTGGGGGGGCAGTATTTAAATTTTTGGATAGTTTTTTTTCTTCCGTATTAGATTGCAACATGCTTTCTAATTCATCCATTGGCAAAATGATATGTAGACCTGGAATTTCAGTTTCCAGAGTAGATCTTAAATAAGTTATTCTCTCATCATTCATCTCTGAGCCAAATTTCAAATTGGGAACTTGAACCGCGATTATGGAAATGTTACGATTATCCCGATCAGTTTCAACAGTATTTATCGACCAAAAAGTACCAAATACTGGATCTGATTTTCCTTGTTCAGTTACCGAAACGGCTGAACGCAATTTTAAAATATTACCCGAAAATGATTCAGGCTGAGGATGATATATCTTAATAACAGACCCATCACTTCCAGCAATTATTTTTGGCCAATCTTCCTGAGCACCGATATTGCTTGCATAAAGAGAAGAGGTAAAAATGAACGATAAAATAATTTGTAAAGTTTTCATATCGATATAATTATACAGTTAATAGATATTAATTCAAAGCATTAGTTTAATGTAAAATTAATATACCCTAAAACTATGGGAGTTTTAAGGAAATGCTAACAATAGATAGTTAAATAAAACTTACCAGCTATCTTTTAACTATTTCTTTACCTTATGAAGTAATTCTTTAACTGTAGGTTTTCTTGCCAGTTCAGAAAAAAAGATTAATTTTCGTAATATGACTAGCTCAAAAAATTCCTGTTTTTTAAAGTCTTTAACTACCCTATTTACAGTTTTCATAATTAGTTTACTTTCCGTCCAATCACAGCCATCTGCTGACAGTTCTATCTATCTAAAGTCAGTTCAAAAATCAAAAGATGTCTATAAAACTTTTATTGCAGAAAATAGCCATCTATATGCAGGAAATGAATATTTTAAACCATCCACTCAGGGACAAAAACTTATAGGTACGCCGTTTTTTCATACTGATAGTTTTTTGGTTGCATCCGTTTTTTATGATGACAAAAGATATGATAGTATTTTACTTCATTTTGAGATACCAGACAATGCGTTAGTACTTACAAATCCAGTAACTAATACTTCCTATCAACTACTAAATGAAAAAGTAGCTTATTTCATTATTGATCACCACGAATTCGATAAGTTAGATGTTAAAGCAGCTTTAGCCATGCATACCAATAAACTTTATGCAGAAAAAATTTATGCTGGGAAGGAGACCATCTGGGGGATTTATGAGAAAAAATTCACACTTTCATCGAAGGCCGAAGACCAGACTGCAACTTATCTCGACTATAATGAGTATTACCTTGAAAAGGAAAATACTTTTTATGAGATTGATTCTGAAAATAAATTAGTAACCCTTTTGAAGGATCACAAATCGGAATTGAAAAAATTTATTTCAAAAAATAAATTAAAGTTTAAAAAAGATCCCGAAAATACTTTGCAGAAAACTCTTTTCTATTACGATCAATTGACCCAACAATAATGCGCTATCTATATGCTATCTTTTTAACAATACTCCTTTTGTACTGGTCTCAATCAGTTTTATGTCAGGAGGTAAAAGTTACGGACTGGAATGTCGACAATATCACTTTTATAAAATTTGCCAACAGCTTGGAAATTTCTTATGGCTGTCATTTGTTTTTTGATTCAACAGAGTTGTCAGATTTTCAGATTACGCTTTCTGTAAAACAAGTAAGCTTAAATCAAATACTGGAAAGAGTCTTTAATAAAACCCAGTTTCATTTTATAATTGACAACAATAATAATGTTTTTGTAAGTAATAAAATAGTTTTCAAATCAACTTTACCTGCTGGTTTGTATGAAAACGACAAGTTTAGTTCAGAAGTTAATCAAAATGATATCAGTTTAGAAAATGGATTGGCGAATAATGAAAGGCTGAAGGTAGCTACTGAAAATAAGTTATACGAAATTGGAAAGAATACAGGGCACGATATAGGGAAAGCTACTATTACTGGTTATGTAAAAGATATTCGAAACGGCGAAGCTATTGCAGGTGCCACTCTAAATATTGATAGCCCATACCTAAAAGTTCAAACAGATCAGTTTGGTTATTATTCCATTACCCTTCCAAAGGGATGGCGCAAATTGCGAATAAGTAGTATGGGTAAGAAAGACATAATTAAACAACTTGCCATTCATGCAGATGGCAAACTTAATATTGAACTAAGCGATTTTGTGGAAAATCTGAAAGAAGTAGTGGTATATAATCGCGAAAAAAGCGCTAATGTGAAAAGCGTTCAGATGGGTATTGTTAAATTAAATGTTAAAGCAATTAAACTGGTACCGGTAGTATTTGGGGAAGCAGATATTTTGAAAGTGGTTCTTACCTTACCAGGAGTTACCTCAGTAGGTGAAGCAAGCTCTGGGTTTAATGTTAGAGGAGGATCGACAGACCAAAACCTAATTTTATTTAACGATGCCACCATATATAATCCATCGCACCTCTTTGGTTTCTTCAGTGCATTTGATCCGGATATTGTAAAAAGTATTGAATTGTACAAAAGTGCTATCCCCGAAAAATATGGCGGACGGCTATCTTCTATTTTAGATGTACAAATGAAAGACGGAAACTCTAAAAAATGGACAGGAGCTGCAGGTATTAGTCCACTAACCAGTAAGTTTTCTATAGAAGGCCCTTTGAATGATGGAAAAACATCTGTGATTATTGGAGGAAGAACTACTTATTCAAATTGGATTTTACATAGTTTACCTAATAATGCCTATAATAGAAGTGATGCTTCTTTTTATGACCTTAATCTTCATGTAACCCATACGATTAACTCAAAAAACTTTGTCTATTTAACAGGTTATTTAAGCAGGGATAATTTCAATTTCAATAATGATACTACTTATCAATATGGGAACTCCAGCGCCAATTTCAAATGGCGGCATATTTTTAATAATAAATTTTATGGTGTCATAACTGCTGGTATTGATCATTATCAGTATTCTGTGTCTAGTCAGTTCGTTCCCATTAATGGTTATACTTTGGGATTTGATATAAATCAGAAAAATTTTCGAGCTGATTTCAACTTTAAATTGAATGATAAACATGCATTAAATTTCGGACTAACTTCTACCAACTATTTGTTACATCCCGGTACTTATTCCCCAACAGGAAATCAATCATTAGTTGCACCAAATACAGTTCCCAAGGAGCAAGCGCTTGAATCAGCCATTTATTTAGGTGATACTTATTCGGTGAGCAATAAGTTTTCCTTAAATGCAGGCCTTCATTTTTCTGTTTACAATTATTTTGGACCGCAAAGCTTTAATCAATATCAACCTGGTGTTCCCAAATCGGTAAATACAATCATAGGCTCTATACAATATCCTGCAGGCAAAATCATCAAAACGTATATGGCTCCGGAGATACGTGTTTCGATGAAATATGAATTGTCTAATAATAGTTCCGTTAAACTTAGTTTTAATACACTGGAGCAGTATATTCATATGTTATCGAATACAACAGCTATTTCGCCTACCGATATTTGGAAATTGAGTGATCCAAATATTCGACCACAAACAGGGGATCAAATTTCTCTAGGCTACTATAAAAATCTGAAAAATAATACGATTGAAGCATCTGTAGAAATCTATTATAAAAATATCGATCATTATTTAGATTATAAAAGTGGGGCGAGTTTGGTTTTAAATCATCATGTGGAAACCGAAGTGCTTAATAGCAAAGGAAAAGCTTATGGTATCGAATTATTAGTTAAGAAAACAGCAGGCAAATTAAATGGTTGGCTTAGTTATACTTTTTCACGCAGTTTCCTTAAAACAAATGATCCTTTTGCAGGAGAAAGCGTAAACAAAGGAAATTATTATCCGGCTGATTTTGATAAACCACATAGTGTGAATTTAATCGCTAATTATCAGTTTTCACATCGCATAAGTTTATCGGGCAATTTGGTATACAGCACTGGCAGACCAATTACTTTACCTCTAGCTACTTTCAATATTGGTGGAGCAACGTCGTTATACTACTCTGATAGAAATCAATTCAGGGTTCCAGATTATTTTAGATCAGATCTGTCAATCAACCTGGATGGCAATCATAAAATAAAACAAAAAATACATAGTTCCTGGTCTTTAGGAATTTATAATTTAACAGGCAGGCAGAACGCTTACTCGGTTTATTTTATCAATACAGGTGGACATGTGCAGGGATATCAGTTATCGATCTTTGGATCCATCATTCCATTTGTCACCTATAATTTAAAGTTTTGATCCGAATGAAACGAAATAGAAAAATATGGATACTGGCGGTGGCAATACTGATCATAGGTTTTATTGCTTGTGTAAAAAAGTATGATCCCCCAGCAATCAAAGCCTCTAATCGTTATCTAGTTGTTGATGGCGTGATTAATACTGGTGCGAATGGTATTACCACATTCAATTTAAGTAGAAGCAGGAACCTGTCAGATACTGTTTCATTTATACCTGAATTAGGTGCTCATTTATCTATTATTTCTGCTGCCGGAAATACCTACCCAATGTTAGATACTAATAATACTGGTAAATATACAAGTGCTATATTAAACTTAACAATGAACGATCAATATGCGCTTGCCATTACCACTTCTGATGGGCATCTTTATCAATCTGCATTTGTAAGTCCTAAAGCAACAGCTCCTATTGATAGTGTAACCTGGAAACAAAGTGTTGTAAATAATGGTGTAACTATCAACGTTAGCACGCACGATCCTTCCAACTCCACACATTATTATCGTTGGGATTATTCAGAAACCTGGCAACATAACGCACCAGAGCAGGCTTATTGGGTATTAATAAATGGCATGGTAACACCATTAGGTGCAGACTTTACCAATGACCCCAATCAAACACACCAATGTTACACAACTGCACCCGCGAGCAATATTACAGTAGCTAATTCATTAGGGTTAAGTCAGGATGTAATTAGTTTTCAGCCCATCACTTTTATACCTTTTAATAATGAAAGGATTACCATCCGATATAGTATTTTAGTAAACCAATATGCGATTACTGAAGATGCTTATCAATATTGGTTGCTGGTTCAAAATAATTCGCAAACGCTAGGAAGTTTATTTGATCTACTTCCTTCACAGTTAAATAGTAATATACATAGTTTAAATTATCCTAGCGAACCTGTGATAGGCTTTATTTCTGCTTGCAGTGTTCAACAAAAGAGACTATTCATCACTAATGATCAAGTTGCTGGGAACTGGGTAAAAATTGAGCCACATAACGAATGCAGCACAATTACCATTCCAACAGACCCTAATAATTTTGAAATATATAACTATGAAGACACCTCTTATACGCCCTGGTATTTTACAGGAAATAATATACCGTTTTTAATTATTGTAAAAAAAGAATGTGTGGATTGTAGAACACAGGGTGGTACAAATGCAAAACCATCATTCTGGTAAGGATATTTAAATAATAGCATGTTAAAAAGAAAAACATATACAGTTAAAGTAAGTATCCTGATCATTTTTTTAATACTGATGAGGATAGTGGTATTCTCACAGGAAAAAACAAATAGTTCCATAGTAGCATCTTTTCAAAATTATCAAATAGACCATTTTCAGGAAAAAGTATTTATACATACCGATAAAAGTTTCTATTTGTCTGGAGAAACTATTTGGATGAAAGCTTATCTCACTGATGGTTTTTTTCACGCATTAAAGTCACTTAGTAAAGTTGTTTATATTGATATCCTTGATAGAAATCAAAACCCGGTATTAAGAACCAAAATAGCGATCAATGAATCAACTGGCGAAGCTTCTATATCTATCCCTAGTTCAATCCTTACCGGAAATTATTTATTAAGGGGGTATACTCAATGGATGAAAAATTTCGGAGCTGCATTTTATTACGAAGAGCCAATTACTATTGTAAATACATTACGTGAAACCGGTAAAACTGCTATCACCTCTAAAAATAAATCCTATGATATTCAATTTTTTCCCGAAGGCGGAACACTTTTATATGGGGTGAATTCGGTGATTGCATTTAAAGCAATTGACCAATACGAAACATCTGTTTCTTGTAAGGGATATATTTTAAATCAGAGAAATGATACAGTGGTCCAATTTAATTCTTTGAAATTTGGGATGGGCAATTTTGAATTAACTCCCAAGTTAGGTGATCAATATATTGCACATATACAAATAGGTGATTCCATTATTCAAAAACCAATTCCTCCAGTCAATAATGCAGGATATGTTCTAAAGCTTACTGATAATGATGATCAAAAAATAAATATTACAGTACATGCAACAGGTAATGCTTCTAATGAAACAATCAACTTATTTATTCATGCTGGTCAGATCTATAAGAACTTTCTAGCACATGAGATGAAAAATGGGGAAGTTATATTTACTGTTGACAAAAATACTTTAGCTGAAGGGATCTCACATTTTACCATTTTCAATAGTAAGGGGAAACCAGTTTGTGAAAGATTATATTTTAGAAAGCCCCAAAAGAAATTAGCCATTGATCTTTCTTCAAATAAGATAATCGCAGGCAAACGAGAAAAACTGTCAATATCATTGAGCACGCGAAATGAATTGTTACAGTTGGTAGCTGCTAATTTATCGATGTCTGTATTTTTGGTAGATTCATTGCAATCTGCCAATTCACAAACAGATATATTGAGTTATCTGTTACTAAGTTCAGATTTAAAAGGAAGTATTGAATCACCTGCGTTCTATTTAAATGATGATCCCAATACAGAAAAAGAAAGAGTAATTGCAACCGAAAACTTAATGTTGACGCAGGGTTGGTCTCGTTTTCGATGGGAAGACATTCAGACAGGAACCCAAAAGTTTTTTGATTATTTGCCAGAAACAGAGGGTCCTCTTATTCGTGGAAAAATCACGCAAAAGAAAACAGGAGCAGCCGCGGATAAAATCATGGCCTATCTTTCTGTTCCAGGCACGCACTTCAAATTTTCAACTGCAATAAGTAACACAAATGGCGATATTACTTTTAATCCCGGCAATTATTATTCAGCATCAAAAGAGATCATTGTACAAACCAATAATGAAATAGACAGTAATTACCGGATAAACATTACAGACCCTTTTTCAGATAAAAATTCAGATACTAAGGTCCAACCATTTTATCTTCCACTCATTACTAAGAATAATCTTATAACTCGGAGCTTTGCTACACAGGTGGAACATAGTTTTGATCAAAAAGTTCCTGAAACTATTAATAATGATACCATCAATTTTTATGGCAATTCAGATAATAGTTATCAGCTGGATGCTTATACCAGATTTACATCGATGGAAGAAGTGATGAGAGAATATGTAAGCGAGGTAAGAGTAAAGCAAAGGGGCGGCCATTTTCAATTTAATATATGGAATAAAAAATTAAAACGATTTGATGAAGATGAGGCTTTATTACTAATGGATGGCGTTCCTGTTTTCAATACTAATAAAATGATTGCATTTGATCCATTGAAAATAAAACAGTTGGATGTGCTTTCTCAAACCAATATTACTGGAGGGCTGGTGAGTCATGGTATATTGAGTTATCACAGCTACCAAGGCGATCTAGCCAATTTTCCGCTAGATGCAAATGCATTGGTACTGGAATATGAAAGCATGCAAAAACACAGGGATTTTTATATACCCCAATACAATTCGCCGGAACGGTATCAAAGTCGTTTGCCCGATATGAGAAATGTACTTTTTTGGGAACCCAATATTATGACCGATAAAACCGGTAAAAAAAGTCTACAATTTTATACTTCAGACCTCCCAGGTAATTATGCAATTATTGTTCAGGGTATTAGCTTGGATGGAACGCCAGGATATTCGTTATTAATGGTGGAAACTAAATAAAGCGAATACTCGTTTTAAAAATATTAGGTATTCATGATTTGAACATTCCCATTTTTCCAATAATTGATTTTAGTAAGTCTTTGTTTGTTTTGATTTTATATTGTCTAAGCAAAACAAACAAATGGCTATGAATGTATAATTTCTTTTATGTATTTTCAATTCAGACAAATCATTAGCCATGTGGACACTTATTATTTTAGGTATACTGCTATTGATTACCCTGATTTCCTTATTTAAAATACAACCCTTTCTTTCCTTTTTAATAGTATCCATTTTAATGGGCTTAGCTTATGGCATTAAACCAGCTGTACTCATTGAAGCTATTCAGAAAGGAATCGGCACCACATTAGGTTCTATTATTTCTATTATCGTTTTGGGTGCGATGATTGGCAAAATGATTGCCAAAAGCAATGCCACTATTATAATTACTGATAGATTAGTACAAGTTTTTGGACCTAAGAATTTACCATTAGCTTTTATGATTATTGGATTTATCATTGGCATTCCCCTATTCTTTTCAGTAGCTTTTTTATTAATGGCACCTTTAGTTTTGTCTACTGCCAAAAGAAATAATATCAACCCCATCTACCTTGGGATACCAATGCTTGCCTCTTTATCTATTACACAGGGTTTCTTACCACCACATCCTGCACCATATTATTTAGTGACTCATTTACCTGGTGCTAAAATGGGTACCACCTTAGGGCTTGGTATAATTATTTCCATTCCCGCCATGTTAATTTCTGGTTGGTTATTTGGTAAAACATTAAAAGACTTTACTTGCAATCCATTGAATTTTACGTCTGAAGAAACCCTGGAAATAAATCCAAGTTTTCTAGAAAGCATTTTGGTCTTATTGCTTCCGGTAATTTTAATTGCTTCGCACTCGTTCATTGACAATACTTTTTTTGCTTCTGTGGGAGATCCAATCATTGCACTATTAATTTCTTTATGCGCTGCTATCTATTTATTGGGTTTTAAAAGAAATATTAGCTGGAAGAGTATGCAAATATGGCTAATTGATGCCATTAAAGAAGTTGCTCCACTGATACTTACTTTTGGAGGTGCCGGTGCATTTAAAGAAATTTTACAAGTCATGCATTTAGGAGACCAAATTTTATTAATCACAAATAATAGTTTAGTTAATCCGCTAATTATTGCCTGGTTAATTGCAGCGGCATTGCGAGTCATTACAGGTTCTTCTACTGTAGCTGGAATAACAACTGCAGGACTTATTTTACCAATTTTACTCAAAAATGGTATTAACCCAAATTTACTTGCCCTTAGCATCGGGTCTGGATCAATGGTTTTATCGCATGTGAACGATTCTGGTTTTTGGCTGTTCAAAGAATACTTTGGTGTTTCTATAAAAAACACTTTACGTTCTTGGACAATTATGGAAACAATTCTTGCAATTGTAGGTTTGATAGGCGTATTAATACTTCAAAATTTTGTTTAATTTTTATATTTGATTTATATGAAACTTTATAAAATTAAAACAGGTGCCTTACTTCAGCAGTTAGATTCCTTCTATTATTTGCAGCAGCCTTGGAATGAACTCATCAACCGAAATAACCTGCATGATTATTTACAGCAACAGGCAAGCCCCGTATCTGCAATAAGCACAGAGAAAGCAGAGGCATGTTTGCATCATGAATTGATGGCTCCAATTGGCCAGCAAGAAGTTTGGGCAGCAGGGGTTACTTATTTGCGAAGTAAGTCTGCACGTATGGATGAATCCAAAGAATCTGGTGCAGCGGATTTATATAATAAAGTTTATGATGCGGTCAGACCCGAACTCTTCTTCAAAGCATTGCCACATAGGGTTGCTGGACATAAGGATACCGTAAACATTCGCAAAGATTCTACTTGGAATGTACCTGAACCTGAGCTCACGTTATTCATCAATTCATGGGGTATTATTGAAGCGTATACGATTGGCAACGATATGAGTTCAAGGAGTATTGAAGGAGAAAACGCTTTATACCTGCCACAAGCAAAAATATATGAAAGAAGTGCAGGCATTGGGCCCTGTCTCTATGTGCCCGGAGTTCAGTTGCCTATTGAAACAACCATCTCGATGAAAATTATACGTAATGGGCAACAAATGTATCATGATTCAACATCGGTGAGCCGCATTAAAAGAACCCTGCCAGAACTAGCAGATTGGCTATACCAGGAAATGGATTTCCCTTTTGGTAGTTTTTTAATGACGGGCACTTGTCTGGTTCCCTCGAATGATTTTACATTGGCTGAAGGCGATGTGATTGAAATTACGATTGATGGAATTGGTACACTTACAAATTATACCGCTATAAAAAAATAATGCCACCTAATTTAGGTAGCATTATTTTTATGTGATAGAACTATTCTATTTATCCCAATACATTTCTACAAAACTCCACACATTTTTTTACTTCCTTCACTGGATCAGAATCTTTTGGAACCTCATATTCCATTTCAACGGTAGCCGGGAAGGTATACTTCTGGTCGCGCATTAATTTTAAAGCATCGGCAATTGGTGTATCACCTTTTCCCCAAACAACATTGCCCTTACCATGTTCTGGAGTAAGTCTGTCTTTGATATGCATACTTAGAATCCGATCATTTTTTGCTTTTACAAATTCTAATGGATTTTTATTACCTGCAGCCACAAAATGACCTAAATCAACATTGATCCCATTGGCAGGAGATTGCGCTAAAGCCTTATCCCATAAAGTAGGCGTTTGTTGTTCATGTCCGTGATACCCAACTTTTATTCCATAACCAGCCGCAATGGTTGCTAGTTTTAAAGTATGTGCTTCATTAGAAGTAAATTCCAAAGTAACATGACTTGCACCTAATGCCTTAGCAGAAGCCATACCAAAATGAATATCTTCCTCTGTATTTTGAGAGCCAAAACAATCTGGTTTATAGGCATAAATAGAAACCCCAGCTTTTTTATATTTTTTTCTAAACTCTTCGAACTTACTGATCGATGCAGTTTTTCTCCATGTAGCAGTTGCTTCATTATTCGATTTCCTTTCCTTTTCGAAATCAACCAGCATTTTCTTTTCATCCTCTGTGAGTTCTACCTTATCGTATCTTTTTTTCATAATAGGATACACCGTATGCATATCGATCTTACTTTGAGGTCTGCCTGCAAATGCTTCGGCTGGGTCGCCCATCAATTCAATCGCATTAATTCCAGTTTCCAACACATATTGTAAAATAGAGTCTCCATCCTGATGTGGCATATCTCTAAAAGAGTAGGTAATAGTTCCTATTTTAACTTGATGAAGGGTATTCAAATTTCTAATAATGTATGGAGCTCCGAGAATTCCAATACCCATTTTAGAAATGAAATCCCGCCGATTGGTTTGATTAATGTTGGTACTCATGGCAAGTGTTTTTGTAAATTTTTCTTAGTTACTCAATTAGTTTATCTTAAATTCAGGCAAGCATTTATCCTTAAATAATAAGCAGCCATGAGGAAATTTAAAACTTTTTTATTTCTAAGTTTCATTTTATTTTCTATTTCAGTTTCAGCACAAAAGGAATATCCCAAATCAACTGGAGAATACAAACTTGTTGTGGAAGGATTCGACTGGGGACCTGCAGTTAATAAAGTAATTATTGCTTTAGATGATACCACTTCGCATATAAATAGTAGTGATTTCTCTGTATATGTAACAAGGAAATCAAGTGATACCGAGATTTCTGCCGATCAGTCTTCTGGTCAACGAAGCATTGTATACGCTTATATATCTGATGAAAATGCTGGCAAACTTAAAACTGGGCGTTATATCACATTGGTACTTGCAGTTGGTCCGAATTTGCCCATCAGTTCTCCGTTTCAATATTCCAGGATCAAAGGAAATCAGTGGGTAGATTATCAATTCAATATTATCAATCATAAAACACTAGATGTTTGGCGAAAATCATCTGGTAAAATCATGCCATTGGTGGATCAATTTGATTTAAAAGGGAAATTTACTTTCGGTGATAAATTAACCATGTCTTATGCGTCTTTTGCACCGTCCAATCAAAAAGATAAATCACCTTTAATTATTTGGTTGCATGGTGGTGGAGAAGGAGGTTTTGATCCAACCACTGCTCTATTGGGAAACAAAGCTGCCAACTATGCATCAGAAGCAATTCAATCAGTATTTGATGGTGCTTATATTCTAGTACCTCAGAGTCCTACATTCTGGATGCAAAATAGTCAAGGATCCTATACCACAGGAAAGGTTAATGATATTTATAATGATGCACTAATGGCATTGATAAAAGATTTTGTACAATCGAACCCAAAAATTGATGCCAGCAGAATTTATATTGGCGGTTGTTCCAATGGTGGTTATATGACTTTGAAACTTTTATTGCTGCATCCTGATTATTTTGCTGCTGCCTATATCAGTTCACTAGCCTATCAAGCAGAATATATCAGTGATGAAGACATGCAGAAAATTAAAAACATTCCCATTTGGTTTGTGCATTCTAAAGATGATGAAACTACAAAACCTGATCAAACTGTTTTACCTGTATATCATCGTTTAATGGCAGCGGGTGCAAAGAATGTTCACTTTAGTTTTTATGACCATGTTAATGATATTACTAATTTATATGGTGGCAAGGGATATATATACCCCGGACATTGGTCATGGGTATATTTACATGAGAACCTACCAAGGCAAGACTTTAATGGAAGCTTAGTTAAAGTCAATGGCAAACCAGTAACAATTATGGAATGGATGTCATCGCAAAAAACTAATTCTAAAAAATAAGATCCGTTACTTAATAATTAAATTATTTATAACGGTACCATTTCGCACTTCTTCACTTGCCTTAGTGAGGATAGTGTCTCCAGATGTTAAAGTGCCAAAAATTTCTGTTCTCCCATCATAGGTTCTACCAGATTTTATGGGCACCCAGGTATTTGTTTTTTGATGTATCGAAATCACAAATACGCCACTAGTAGAATTTAAAACCGCAGACGCTGGAACTATAAAAGCGTTTGTATTTGCGGTGAGTGGAATAGTTACTTCTGCTACCATTCCTGGTAACAATTTATGACTCTCGTTTACTACATCCATTTCGATATGTTGTGAACGAAGTTTAGTATCCAAAGCACCGGCTAATCTGGCAATTTTGGCTTTATACTTTTCACTTGAAATTGAATTCACTGAAAAAGACACTTCACTTTTTGAACTTATATAAGCAGTATATGCTTCAGGCACACTAACTACTAATCGTAACTTGTTATGTTCCTGCAAAGTGAATAATGGCAAATCAGATCCTTTTCCAGATGGCCCCACATAGGCACCAGCACTTACATTTCTAGCAGTGATGACACCATTAAATGGAGCCCTTATTTGCAAATAATCTTTCGTATTTAAAATCTCGTGATAGTTTGATTTAGCTGCTTCTAATTGAGCTAGGTCGGATTTTTGTTTGGCATTTGCTTGATCAAGATCGTTTTTTGAAATAGTCCCTGGTGTTTTATTGGTTTCAAATAAACGATCATAGGTTGCCTTACTTGCAAAATAGATAGCTTCTTGGGATTTTAATTTTGAATCAGCTGCAGACAATTGAGAATTTATTTCAGGTGCTTCTAATTCGGCAAGAAGCTGTCCAGCTTTTACTTCTGAACCTACATCTACCTGCATTTTTTTTATGTAGCTATTCACTTTTGCATATAAATCTACTTGTTGAAATGCAATCAATTCACCTGGAATTTTAACAGATGAGGTTAAATTACTTTTATTTAAAATGAAAGCTTCCACATCCGCTGGCTTGGCTATTTCAACTTTTTCTTTATCATTGTTTGGCTTTGGATACTTTTCATTATTACATCTAACAAATAAGATGATAAAAATTAAACCTATTATTCCTGCAACGTAAGTCCTTTTAGCAAAAAAATATTTCATATACAGCGGTTACTTTAAATTATATTATTTAAAAATTTATGCATGATGCAAAGAGGGAATAAAATGAGAGCTCTCTTCATCCTCCGGATCTAAAGATACACTTGCAGTTGAGGTCTTACCTTGACCCCATGCAAAAACTAAAGGAAGAATAAACAAAGCCGCAAAAGTTGACAAAACCAGTCCTCCAATTACAGCCCTTCCCAATGGTGAAGATTGATCGCCTGCTTCACCTATTCCGAGTGCCATTGGAACCATACCCACCACCATTGCTGCAGCAGTCATTACAATTGGTCGCAACCTTAATGCCGCAGCTTCTTTTGCAGATAGTATGGCATCGCCATTATGCATTCTTAATTGTTCTGCATTGGTAATTAATAATACTGCATTGGAAATCGAAACTCCAACCGACATAATCATACCCATGTATGATTGAAGATTTAAAGTTGATCCACATAAAATTAAAAGACCCAAAGAACCTAATAATACTGCAGGAGCAGTTGTTAAAACAATAGCGGAAACTTTAAAGGATTGAAAATTGGCTGCTAACATTAAGAAAATCACAATGATTGCAACTACTAATCCACTTTGCAGACTATCCAAGGTTTCATGTAGGGTATTGCTTAATCCAATTAGTTCCACATTAATTCCACGTGGTAATTTTCCAAGATCTCCAATAGCCTTATTTACATCATCTGAAGCAGTTCCTAAATCTTTTTTAAATAAGTTAGCAGTTACCGTCAAAACAGGTAATGCTCCAAGATTATCAATTTCTCCATAAGTTGAATCTAAGGATAAAGTTGCTACATCAGCTAATAGTGGTCGTGATGCATTTTTTAAAATTGGAATCTCCCCCATTTCTTCGCGACTATTCATTTTGTTTTCTGGTACTTGTACCTGCACACCGTAAGTAACTCCTGCCTTTTCATCAATCCAGTTATTTTTTTCTGTATAACGAGAGGAAGACGTTGATGCAATTAGTGATCTTGAGACATCGGTTATATCTACCCCTAATTGTGCTGCTCTAATTCTATCGATATTAATATTGATGGCTGGATATTTAATAGATTGGCCAATCTGTACATCACGCAGGTAAGGAATCTTGTTTAATTTCTCTATTAATTTCTTAGCATATGTTTCATTCATTTTTTTATCCCTACCCGAAAACCGCACTTCAATAGGTGTAGGTGAACCCTGACTTAAAATTTTATCCGTTAATTCAATTGGTTCAAAAGAGAGTTTGATATTGTTATCAATCAATTTTGAAGTATTTCTAATTTTATCTTTTAATTCATCCAGATCCAATTTTACATTTTCTTTTAGTGCAATTTGCACAACTGCTTCGTGAGGTCCCGCCATCCATAAGAAAATTGGACTCGTAGAAAAGAGGCCCGGGTGCATTCCCACATAGGAAGAAGTAATGGAAATATTTTCTTTGCCAACTATTCTATTAATACTATCTAATAACTGAAGGGTAGCAAGTTCTGTATGTTCAATTCGAGTTCCATCGGGTAAGCGCATTCTAAGCATAAATTGTCCACCATTTACTTTTGGTAACACATCATGCCCAATGTTTTTTATTAATAATCCAGCGCCTAAACAAACTAATACTAAATAAATAAAAACAATTGGTTTTCTATGCGGCATCATCCTGCCTATAAAATTGAGATATCTTTTGCGTATCCTTTCAAAAGGCGTCATTTTATTCTTACTAATATTTTTTTCAATTAAGCTTGCTTTCTGACTCCAGGTATCTACTTCACTTGAGGCATCAAAGCCAGCAGCAGCAAACTCTTCATCATCTGTCATTTCCTTACCATCCGCACGTTTATGATGTTTTACTTTCATCATCCAATTGGCCATCACAGGTACAAATGTTTGTGCTAAGAAATAAGAAACAATCATACTAAAGCCAATTGCCAAAGCAAGGGGTAAGAATAAAGAACCAGGGATTCCACCCATTGTAAATGCAGGTGCAAATACAGCCAGGATACAGAATAAAATTAACAACTTAGGAAAAGCAATTTCTTTACAAGCATCCCAGACGGCCAATGCTTTGGGTTTCCCCATATCCAGATGCTGGTGAATATTTTCAATCGTAACTGTACTTTCATCAACCAAGATTCCGACGGCAAGTGCTAAACCACTTAATGTCATGATATTAATGGTTTGCCCAAAGAGATTTAAAAAAAGTACTGCTGAAATAATAGATGTGGGTATAGTTAAGATTACGATGATGGCACCTCTTAAATCACCAAGAAAGAGTATGACCATTAATCCAGTCAATATCGCACCAATAATACCTTCACTCAAAAGACTCTTTACTGAATTAATTACATAAGTTGACTGATCAAATTCATAACTCAATTTTACATCTTCTGGCAATTGTGATTGAATTTTCGGCATCGCCTTTTTAAGTTTCTGAACAACTTCCCAAGTGGAAGCATCCGCTCCCTTTGCGACATCGATATAAACAGAACGTCTACCATTAACTAAAGCATAACCTGTAGTGATATCTGCAGCATCCTCCACAGTAGCCACATCTTTTAAATATAAATTTTGTACGCTCCCTTTAAAAAGAGGAATGTTTTCAAAGTCTTTTATATTGCGAATGGCCGTGTTTGCAGGCGTAATATAATTCTTATCGCCAATTCTTACATTACCTGAAGGTGTTGACTGATTATTAATCCGCATGGCTTCCACCAACTGATCGGGTGTCATATTATGCAATCGCAATAATTCCGGATCTGCTTTTATCACTACTGTTCTTATATTACCTCCAAAAGGGGCAGAGCCAATTAATCCAGGTACTGTTGTAAAAGAAGAACGGACATAAATATTTGCAAGATCTAACAGTTCATTATTACTTCTTTTAGTACTGCTTAATACCAACTGTCCAACAGGCAAAGTAGAAGCATCAAATCGAATAATAAATGGCGGATTGGAGCCGGGAGGAAAATTCGATTGGGCCCTATTTCCAAAAGCACTCACCTCAGCTGCAGCTTGTGCCATATTTGTTCCAGGATAGAAATTAATTTTCAATAAAGTAAGTCCCTGTATATTTTTTGTCTCGATACTTTTAATGCCATTAACAAAAAGAAGAATATTAATATACTGTTTAGCAAAGAAAGATTCCATCTGCGAGGGAGTATATCCACCAAATGGGTGTGAGATATAAATAACAGGCATATCCAGTTTAGGAAAGATGTCGACCTTTATCGTATTCAGTGCTTTAACCCCAAAAAATAAAAGACCCGCTGCCAATACGAGTATGGTGATGGGTTTTCGTAACGCAAAGCGAATTAAATTCATAATGAGGTATAATTATTTCAATTAATAATTTCGTTTTAATAAAACTGGTTTTCAAATAAGCTAAAATCTCCGGTAGAAGCTGCTTTCAATAAAAGAGCTTGCCACACATTATTAAAAGCAATATCCCGATCAGTTTCTGCTCTCACAAGTGTATAAAGTGTTTGAGTTAAATCAACCAGATTTGTTAACCCATTTTTATAAAGCACTGATTTCTGAAGATAGGCATCAGTTGCAGCTTTCACTTGCACAGGCGCTTCGTTAAATAAGACTAATGCATTTTTAATTTTAGTATCAGACAATTGCTGTTGCGCTTTTAATTGTTGATCAATAAAATTATACTCCTCTTGTAATCCTTTACTAATGATATTTTGCGACTTAACCTGTTGAGAGATTCGATAAGGTTGTGTGATATTCCAGGTAACTCCCACTCCTAATAAATAGTTAGTACGTGAAGGTGTGATACCCGTCCAATAATTTTTTGTATAATCGAGCTGATTACTTGGATATCCACTATTAAAACCAGAGCCTCTACCCTGAAGCACACCAACTGCTGTAAATACTGGGTAATAACCTGTCTTTATATATTTTGATTGTGCATCACTTGCATCAATTCTACTCTGATAAAATTGTAGCAGTGGATGTTGTTGAATTGCAATTGAATCTTGTAATAGTTTGGGAATTCTACTAATAAAAAAGCTATCCAACATATATTCTTGTGCAACTATTCCTAATAACTGAGATAATTGATTTGACAGTTCTGCTTCCTGGTCCATTGATTTTGTCAACAAAATCTTTGCAGAAGAATATTCCGCATTTGCCTGAGAGGAGTCAACACCAGGGATCATTCCGCTTAACACTTTAGCGACTGCTATTCGCCTCGAGGTATCCGCTCTATTCAGATTTTTTTCATACGAATGTTTCAATTGCTTTGCAGCTATCAGATTTAAATAGGCTGCCGAAATTTTTATTCTATGCTGAAACAATTCTTGATTCAAATCTTTGCCATCTTTTACTGCAATAGCTTCTGCTACTTTTATTTTTTCTTTGACCTTGCCAAATGCATAAAAGTCCCAATTAATATTTGTGAGATAAAGAGCTCCAAATGCAGCATTATTATTTTGTTGCGCAAATGCCGGACCGGCAGATGCAACACCTAAGCCATTAAAACCATATAAAGGACCATATTGACCATTTACAGTTCCAAAATCCTGCTGTGCACTTACATTAAAGTTGGGTAAGCCATCTCTCTTAGCTTGCTCCACAGAAATTTTAGAAGCTTCGGCGTATTGTGTCTTTGCTTTTATGATACCATAATTTTCAGTACCAATTTTCAAAGCCTCTTTTAATGAAAGTTGTTTTTGAGCAATTAAAGTACTGAATTTCAATAACGTTATTAATACAAAGAAAATAATACGTTTGCATTTAATATTAATCATTTTCTTACTACAGATTATTGGAATTGAAAATAAAATACCCATTCTAAATCTTAAAAGTATCTATTATTTGGTTGTCTCATTTAGAATTAGAAATAATTCCAAACATTTTATAAATCATAATAGATCCAATCAGAAATAAAACAAAGTAATTTCTATTGATTCCTGGAGATAATAAGCAAAAGTAATAGAGAAATTATTTATTACGGAATGATTAACAAGCTTTATGCTATTCTGTTTGATTTTTGTACCTTATTGTTTGATTTAATTAAAATATCAATGCTTCTCTCCCTTTACCATTTTAAGACTATGCAGAATTTGAGGAAACAATGCATCGAAATATTCTTTAGCTGCTTTGTCAGATCCTGGGAAACTTAACACTAAAGTTTCTCCGATCATTCCAGCAATACTTCTTGAAAGCATGGCATAAGGCATTCTCTCTTGTCCGTAATTTCTTGCCTGTTCCATTACACCGGTCAATTCCTTTTCTAAGAGAGGCTGTATGGTTTCTGGAGTAATATCTCTGGGTGATACACCAGTACCTCCCACAAATATCAAGATATGATTTTGTTCTTTTGTATATAAACTTACCTGCTCTTCAACAGCTTCTTTTGTATCAGGAATGATATGATAATGTGTAGTATTGATAAATAACCCTTTCAATTTCTCTATGAGTGCCAATCCTGCTTTGTCCTCTGCTAATTTTTGAGAAACGGTATCTGAACATACAATTACGGATGCGGTGATATTATGATCGGCATTTATTTTGAAATCAGATTTACCTCCTTCCTTACTGATTAAACGGATATTTTGAATTTCTACCTGCTTATCGATTGGCTTAAGCATATCGTATAATGTAAGAGCAGCCACAGAAGCACCATGCATGGCTTCTACCTCTACTCCTGTTTTATAAATAGTATGTACCTCAACAAAAATTTCTACGGCCAATTCTATAACTGAAAAACGAACATCTGCATATTCTATGGGCAATGGGTGACAATCAGGAATGATATCGCTCGTTTTTTTGATCGCAAATAATGCAGCTACTTTTGCAAAAGAAAATACATCCCCTTTTGGAACCAATCCTTGCTCAATAGCCCTGATCGTTTCTTCTTTCGATACCTTCACAACCGCAGTGGCGATGGCTTTACGAAGACTATTTGATTTATGTGTGATGTTGACCATATTATTTATTTTCTTTCCAAACAATGCTTTGATCCTGATATATTTCTTTACCCCAGATAGGCAATTCAAATTTAATAGCTTCTACCAATTCATTACAAGCTCCGATAGCCATTTTCCGATGCTTAGACGATGTGAACACAAATAGACATATTTCACCAACCAATACATTGCCTAAACTATGATATACATGCATGCAAGTCAATTCGTATTTGGCAAAAATACTTTCTCTGATTTCATGCATTTTTTCCAAAGCCATATCCAGATAACAAGTATATTCAATAGAAGCTACTTGTTTTCCATCTTTTTCATCAGCACGAACCTGTCCGAGAAAAATACTATGCGCACCAATATTAGTTTTGGATGCATGAGTCTGAATAGAGTCTGCAATCTTTTGAGAGGAAATTGCTCCTTCTACAAATATGTTTTTAATCTTCTTCTCTCCCATACTGATTATTTGAAATAGGCAGTTAATCCACCCTTTACACTATACACTTTTAAGTTACGCTTTTTGCTAATTTGCTGGGCAGCATAAACACTTCGAATGCCCTGGTGGCAAATAATACAGATCTCTTTTTCTGGAATTTCATGCATTTTAGCTTGTAATTCTGACATTGGAATCTGCGCATCTGAAAAATCAATCGAAGGATACTCATGCCACTCACGAACATCCAATACATATACTTCTGGCAGTGCTCTCATCCTAATAAATTCTGACACTGTTATTTCAGGAATATCCATTTCATCTTCATTTTCTTCATAGCTATTTTCTAAAAAAATCGTCTCATTCATTTCAAAAACTTTCTCATTTGCTGAAATCTCAATTTCAAATCCTTGTCCCAGCAAAAGATTATAATGATATAATCTTCCATACAAAGGAGTTCCAATACCTGTAATGATTTTAATAGATTCAGCAGCCTGCATGGCGCCAATGATTCCAGGCAAAACACCTATTACGCCTGCTTCTGCGCAGCTTGGTACTTCTCCTTGCTTCGGTGCTTCCGGAAAGAGATCTCGATAACTTATGCCTTTGTTAGATTTATCGAGATTAAAAACAGACACCTGTCCCTCATATCTTGAAACTGCACCGAAAACAAAAGGTTTCTTTAAAATCGAACATGCATCATTGATCAAATATTTAGCTGGAAAATTATCAGTAGCATCTATTACCAGATCATATTTTGAAATAATAGCTAATGCATTAGATTGATCAATACGAAACGGATATGTTTCAATAGTTACATCGGTGTTCAATAATCTCATTTTTGCAGCCGCCTGACTTACTTTCAATAATCCAATTTCAGATTCGGTGAATAGCAATTGTCGATGTAGATTGGATAAACTGATTTTATCGGCATCCATGATTCCTATATACCCCACACCAGCACCAACCAGATATTGAAGAGCAGGGCAACCTAATCCACCCATCCCCACTATCAATACTTTTGCAGCAAGTAATTTTTCCTGCGTGGCCAACCCAAAACCGGGCAGTATCATTTGTCGTTGATATCGGTCTCTATCTTTCATCTTTATCCTCCGGAAAATGGCGGCATCAATGCCACAATATCTCCATTATTCAATTCATGATTAGCTTTGATCATTTGTTGATTTACTGCTATAAAGTATTTAGTTGCAATCAATGCTGGGTATTCGTTTTGCAACATAAGATTCAATGCATCTGTATCACTGAAGCTATTCAAATCCTTTTTTGATTGCCCGGTTATATCAACTAATGATCCAAAAAAATAAACAGTTATTGTCATGATCTATTTTACAAAAATGAGTTTTCCTGCAGCCATCACCAATACTAATGCCAATACTAATTTCATTCCTTTCACAGGTAATTTTCCTGCACCATAATACGCACCGGCAGAACCACCTATCAGCACAAAAACTATGATGGAAAGTATTTGTGGACTGAGATCAAAACCAGTCTTCATTTGTCCAATGATACCTGCTATGGAATTAAGGAATATGAAAATAGCACTTATTGCCGCTGTTTGTTTCATGGTACTCCAGCCCATCAATAACAAAATAGGTGATAATAAGATTCCGCCCCCCATTCCAATCATCCCCGACACTAAACCGATAGAAGCTCCAATCACAAACAATATGGGCCATTTAGGTTCTTGCTTAATTTCTTGATTTGATTTAGTCCAGATTAATCGAACAATAGACAATAACAAAACCACACCCAATAATTTTTTGTAGGCCGAATCAGAAATCGGCATAATTGCTCCAATAAATGCAAAAGGGATTGACCCGGCAATCAAAGGCCATAATAAAGTTGATTTAAAATGCTTCGCCTTATAAAAAGAAATAAATGCGATAAGAGAAACCATCACATTTAATAATAATGCTGTTGGTTTCATCACTAAGGAACTAAATCCCAATAATGCCATCAATGCCAAATAACCACTGGCTCCACCATGACCCACACTTGCATATAGAAATGCCACAGTAAAAAAACAAAGGCCATAAATAAGTATCTCTTGCATAAATATTTTTTAAGCAAACAAATGAATTTTTACCATTTGATCTTTTGCAAAATAGTTTTCTGTTTCATCTAATTCAACCCAACAATTGGCTGTTACAAAAGCACTTAATTGATAAGATGCTTGTGCAGGCAATACTTGAACTGATCCTGAATCATAGTATCCTTTCAAAAACAAAGTTAAGGGTGGCTTTTTTTCGAATGGTATTTCCAATTTTGCAAAACTATTTTCCTGCATTGGGATACCTGTTAATGCATTGAGAGCAGGAAATACGTATTGCTGATAACAACTCAACACTGAGGATGGATTACCTGGCAAACCAAAAACAAGCACATCCGCTTTTTTACCAAAGAATAAAGGCTTTCCAGGTTTTTGTTTCACACCATGGAATAATTTCTGTACCCCTTGTTGTATGCATGCACCGGCTACAAAATCATAATCACCCACACTTACTCCACCCGTTATTAATAGCATATCGTTTTCTGACAATGCTTTCGAAATGGTTTCTTGTGTAGCTTCTAAATTATCCTTCACGTGATACAACTGAATCCTATTGATCTGTTGTTTTTGCAAACAAGCTTTTAAAGCATAGGAGTTGGATTCATAAACCTGACCTGGTAATAATTCATTTCCTGGTTGTACTAATTCATTTCCTGTAATGATAATGCCTACCCTTGGTTTTCTAATGACAGGTAATTGCGTAATACCCATACTCGCCAAATACCCGATATGCATCGCCGAAATAGCTGTACCTTTCTTAAAAGCCAATGCGCCTTTTTTGATATCCGAACCTGGCATTCGAATATTCGCACCTAATTCAAGATACCCAGCATTGATTTGAATTGAATTAGATGCTACCCGAGTCCATTCTTTTTGAATAACTATATCAGCACCTTCCGGCACCGGACCACCTGTGAATACTTTAATACAAGCATTTTTATTTAAACTCAGCTGTTTAGAACTTCCTGCTGGCAATTCATCTTGAATGGGCAATATTTTTTGAACATCTTCTAATTTAATAGCAAATCCATCCATCGAGGATTGTCGGAAGCCCGGGATATTTTTCTCACTTTGAATATTTTCCGAAAGAACATATCCTACCGAGTCTTCAATGGGCAGTTTAATAGAACTCAATATTTCACAATGAGCAATTACGATATTTTTAGCTTCCGCAACTGAAATCATATAGGTTATTTAACCACCAATAGCAATCATACTTCTATTATGAATGGTATCAGCATCTATTAATTCAAATTGTTTTGTAAACTGTCCGCCCAATTCTTTATGCTTACTCTTTATGGAAGATTCTATAAGTGGTAATAATTCTTCATCGTTTCTTAAAGCCTTTAATAAGTCGGATTCTTCTTCAGAAAACAAACAGTTTTTTATTTTCCCATCTGCCGTTAAACGAATTCTATTACAAGTATTACAAAATGGCACACTCATCGTACTGATTATTGCAAAGCTTCCGGCATGTCCTGGTAAAGTGAAATTTTTACTAGTATCATGAGCTGCATTTTCAGCGGCAATAAAAGAATATTTTTCGTTGATAATAGTAATTATCTCATGAAGTGTAACCAACTTATCTCTGTTCCATTTATTTCCATCAAATGGCATAAACTCAATAAAGCGGATTTGTATTGAAGCGTTTTTTGTCCATTCAATAAAATCTAAAATTTCCGAATCATTCAATCCCTTAACAACTACTACATTTATTTTTACTTTAAATCCACGCGAGAGTAATGTATCTATATTCTGTTTCACCACATCGAACTGGTCTCTACGTGTGATTAAGTGAAACTTCTCTTTTTGTAAGGTATCTAAACTTATATTCACTGAACGTATTCCAGCTTCTTCAAAAGCATCTACAAAATGTTCTACCCTGGTGGCATTTGTTGTAATTGTTAACTCCACTCCTAGCTTGCCTAATGCTGTAATAATTTCACGCGCATCTTTTCTTACTAAAGGTTCCCCACCAGTTAATCTTATTTTGGTTACACCTTGTTCTACGAATAATTTAGCGATCTTTAGAATTTCATCAGCCTGCATTAATTGTTGATTGGGCATAAAATGATAATCCTCTTCTGGCATGCAATAGAAGCAACGTAAATTACAATTGTCGGTCAATGAGATCCTGAGATAATTGTGCGTTCTATGATGGTTATCTATCAGCATTTCATTTATTTAAGTACAATTTTTTTATAATCTTCTTCTGTATCTATATCTATTTCTCCTAAGGGGAAACCAACTGTTACCAGGTCATCAGGATAATGTTGCAATATAGAGCGTGCACCCTTATCACCCACCAAATTTTCTAAACTCGAAAAATAGTTCTTTCTAAACAACACTGGCGTTCCATGAATACCTGCATAACTGGCTGCTATGATACCTTTTTGCGTCTGTTCTTGCAAAGTTATCATCTCCTTTAATAAAGCGGATGTAATATAAGGCTGATCGGCCACCATGATTAATACTGATTGCAGTTCAGGATTTTGCTGAACTAGATAAGAAAGTCCTTTCTTAATGGATCCAGACATTCCCTCCTCCCATTGTTCATTGAAGATAAAATGCACTTGTTCATCGTGAATAATTTGCAGAATTTCTTTATGATAAAAACCTGTAACAACGCAGATAGTATCTGGCTCTATATCTTTTGCTCTGGCTAAAATTGTTTGAAGTATGGTAGAATGTTCAAATGGCAATAACATTTTTGCCTGCTTCATTCTTCTGGCAGCACCTGCGGCTAATATGATTACGGATAGTCCCTTCACGATATATGAATGGGGTCTAATTTTTCTCTTAACTGAATGGCTGAAGTTTGATTAAAGACAGACATGATCTCGGAGCAAATGGATAATGCGATTTCTTCTGCAGTTTCAGCACCCAGGTTCAACCCAGTGGGACCAAATATTTTATTCTTTTCTTGTTCAGAAAAAATAATTCCTTTTTGTTCCAACTCGACAAACATCCGATCTCTTTTGGAAGCTGGACCTAATAAACCAATATAGCCATAATCTTTTCCCTGCAACAGCTCCATCATGTTTAGATCATAATTGTAATTATGCGTCATCAACACAAAAGCGGTACGACCATCCATCATCAATTGATCAATTACCTCCAGGGGCTTTCCAACTTTTATTTGATTAACAGCTGGGAATCTTTGTGTATTCGCGTGTGTAAGTCTGCCATCCACCATGGTTATATTCCAACCTATTACTGCTGCCATTTTTGCTAATGGGATCGCATCGTTTCCTGCTCCTACAATTACCAAGGAAATAGTAGGTTCAGATAATTCAATAAAGCAATGATGTTGATTACCTTCTAATTGCAATTCTTTATGCAAGGATTTTCTATTATTCATTACTTGTAATATCTCAGTTGAGATTAATTCACGAACAAATAAGGGCAGGATTGTTTGATTAAAAGTTCCGAATTGTTTTTGTTGATCTTTTGAAAAGATAGTGATGATTAAAGAAGCTTCTCTAGTTGCGATAGCCTCTTTGAGCACATAGATTGGATTATATTCGGAGTTCATCAAGATCGGTTCAAACAAAATAGAAACTATTCCATTGCAACCTAACTGAATACCCAATTTTGCATCGTCTTCATCGGTGGTATCGTAAATAACTAATTTGTTTTTTTCTTGTGAGATGGCTAAAGCAGCTTTACGCAAAGCATCTCCTTCTAAACAACCACCACTGATAGCACCAGTCATGATACCATCTTCTGTAACTAACATTCTGGCACCAGGTCTCCGATAAGAAGACCCAGAAACATGAACCACAGTTGCAAGAGCTGTTTTCTTTCCCTGCTGAATAGCTATTTCGTAAGCATTAACTATTTGGGCAATCTCCTGCATGTATAGATATTAGTTTCTCATTTTTTTTACCTGAGCAGGAATTATCGCAATTGCGCTTTTATTTCCCCAGGAATTTTTAGCATAATTTAAAGCATCCGCAATTTGTTTGTCTGTCATATAGTCCAATGGAAGCATCGGAGTATCATAAGTAACACCATTCACTTTTACTTTACCCACCTGACCTTTTAGCACTAATAATATCAAATCATTAACTGGATGTTTCAAATAATCAGATTTAGCCAACGGTGGATTAGTTCCTGCAATGCCTTGTCCATTTTCCATATGACAGTTTTGACAAAAAGTAGTATATACTTCTTTGCCTCTTTCTATACTTTGAGGCAAACTATAAGCTTGTACAAATGCCGAACCTAGAAACAAAATGATCGTTACGCAAAATGAAGTGATAAGTATTCTATTCATAAAAAAATCAGGATAACTAATTATACAATTTTATTGATATCAAATGGAAGTCTTCTTATACGTTTCCCTGTTGCTGCGAATATCGCATTACATAATGCTGGAGCAAATGGGGGTAAACCAGGCTCTCCAACCCCTTTAATTTTCGGGCCACCATTGGTTAAAATATGGACTTCCACTTTTGGCATTTCATTTATGCGAACTAAAGGATTATTATGATAATTCGATTGAACAGTTTTTCCTTTATCGAATGTGATGCCATTTTTTGTAGCAGCCGTCAATGCCATGGTAGCAGCACCCTCTACTTGAGCTCTCACCATATCAGGATTCACCACAGTACCCAAATCAATCACGGCATAAACCTTTTCGATTTTAATGCCCAATCCTTTTTTGCTTACTTCAATCACATAACCCCCTTGACCCGCGAAGAATTCATATTGCGCAACTCCTCTGCCCCAACCAGCAGGTAATGGTTTATCCCAATTTGAAACTTCTTTTAATTTATTTAAAACGTTTTTGGTATCGGATTCTTTTGTGAGCATTCCTAAACGAAATGTCATTGCATCTTTTTTTGCTGCATACGCCATTTCATCAATAAAACATTCATGAGAAAACGCTAATGTGGTGCTGGTTACAGCTCTCCAAGCAGCTAACGGGGCTGGCATATAATGATGTACATATAAATTCTTCATATGCTCAATCTCATATTTCTGCTCACTGATACCTTCAGTCATTGTTTCATCGCTCTTGCTTTTATCATAGTCCTTCTTCATATCAAGCGTAGGAGCAATTACTTTATGTTGAAAGGCTAAGGCTTTACCATCTGCAGTGAGGGCACCTTTCATAGCAGAGTAAGTCATGGGTCTAAACGGACCTTGCTGTGTATCATCTTCGCGAGTCCAGATAGTTTTTACAGGCTTCCTTAATTTTTTGGTAAGCTGCACTGCTTCGTGCACATAATCGGGATACAGTCTTCTTCCAAATCCTCCACCATTAAAAAGAGTATGCACTTTCATATTCGCTTCAGGAATATTGTATTCTTTTGCGAAATCAGTTACCAGACTTCCCGGGACTTGAGTTGAAGTCCAAATTTCCAATTTATTACCTTCCGTATAACTAGCTAGGCAGTTCATGGGTTCTATTGGCGAATGCGAAACAACGGGAGTTTCATAAAAAGCTTCCAGTTTTATTGGTGCTGTAGTAAATGCATGATCGAAATCCCCTTGCTGATGCGCCACAGCTCCAGTTTCTTTTTTGGCAGCATCTCTCAAAGATTGTTCAAAATCTTTTGAATTAAATGTTTCATGGCCATCATTATCCCATTTAACAATTAACGCTTTTCTTCCTTGTACGGCAGCCCAATAAGTTTCTGCAATTACGGCAACACCAGTGGTTTTATATATTTCATGAATGCGCTCACAAGTTTCAACTGCAATCACACCTTTAACTTTTTTTGCAGCTGTCGCATCAAAGCTCACCAGCTTGCTATAAAATACGGGGCATCTTTCTATGGAAGCATAAACCATTCCAGGCACTTTTGCATCAATACCAAATTGTGCTGTTCCGTTTACTTTTAATGGTATATCCGGACGAGCAGAAGGTTTTCCTAAAATTTTAAAATCTTTAGGATCTTTTAAGGTGGGCGATTTTGGCACTTCTAATTTGGATGCTGCTTCCGCTAATTCACCATAACCTAATTTCTTTCCAGAAGGTCTGTGGATGATAGTAGCTTCTGAGGCATAACATTCTGTTACCGGCACATTCCATTTTGTACTTGCTGCTTTCAAAAGCATTTCTCTCGCAGCTGCGCCAACTTTACGAAGATTATGATACTCAGATCTGATGGACATGCTTCCACCAGCGAATTGCATGAAACCATATTTCTTTTCTCCGCCAGTTTGTTTGATGATTACATTATCTAAAGACACTTCTAATTCCTCAGCCATCAATGCAGGGATTGATTGAAAAGTACCCTGTCCAATTTCTGGTTTTGAATTAAAAAGGGTGATTTCTCCATTTTTGTTGATCATAATAAATGCACCCAATTCGAATGGATCCGCTGCGGCAGAAAGATTTTCTACAGTTACCAGTGCATTTGCTTTTGCGGATAATCCCAAAATAAATGCGGTACTGGTGATCCCTGTTAAACGAATGAAATTTCTGCGATCAATATTTGAATTATTATTATTCATTTTTTATTGTTGTGGGTGATGATTAAATCATTTCAGCGGCACGGTGAATTGCAGATCTGATGCGCTGATAAGTTCCGCATCTGCACAGATTACCTTGCATAGCAGCATCGATGTCTGCATCAGTGGGATGCGGCTTAGATTTTAAAAGAGCGGTGGCACTCATAATTTGTCCTGATTGACAATAACCACATTGTGGCACTTGCAATTCAATCCAGGCTTTCTTTACTGCTTCGCCAATTTTTTCAGTCATCCCTTCAATAGTGGTAATCTTTTTTCCTGCAGCAGCTGCTACCGGAAAACTGCAAGACCTAACAGGTGTTCCATCCACATGAACGGTGCAAGCACCACACTGTGCCATGCCGCAGCCAAATTTGGTGCCTGTTAATCCAACAAGATCGCGAATTGCCCAAAGCAAAGGCATTTCAGCACTTGCATCAACTTCATAAACCTTGTTATTAATGTTTAACTGTATCATAGTATGAATGAATTCTATTAACTAAAGATAAATTGATATCAACAGAAATTTAATGGAATGTTTAACTCTTATTTAGATCATTGATAAATGGCTGATGGTAATGCCTTTTGCCAGTTGCTTTATACAATGCATTGGCAAAAGCAGCAAAAATGGGTGGAAAGGGTGGTTCTCCTAAACCAGTAGGGTCGATATTGTTTTGCACAAAATGTATCTCTATTTTTTTAGGAGCTTCCTTCATTCTAATCATTCTATATTGATTAAAGTTCTTCTGCATAGGCACCCCTTTTTCAAAACGTAATCCACCAAAAAGTACATTACCGATACCATCCACTATTGCCCCTTCTACCATATTCTTAGCACCTTCGGGATTTACTACTACACCACAGTCTAATGCAGAGACTATATTTCCAACCACTGGTTGACCATCTTTCATGGTTAGTTCCAGCACATGTGCCGCATAGGAATTATGACAGAAATAAGCAGCAACCCCTCTCTTTGCATGCTTGTTTTTTGGGCTGCCCCAATTTGATTTTTCCTTTACTAATTCCAATACCCCAATATACCTATCTGCGTCGTATTCATTATTCTTTCCAATTGGATTAGCTTTTGCTTTTTTCAATAACTCAATTCTAAAATCAATCGGATCCTTATCAATTGCTTCTGCTAACTCATCTAAAAAAGATTGTTCCGCGGATGCAATAAAATTAGAACGAGGTGCTCTAAACGCACCAATAGTAATATTGGTAGGAATATCCCAACCTTCAGCGAGATAATTTTCAAATGCACCTGCCGGAAAACGGTTTTCGTGAATGGCATTTTCAGGAAGACCACCACCCTTTATATGAATAGCTGTTACATTATTTTTTTCATCAATAGCCGCTTTATAAGTAACCATGTACGACGGACGATACACGCCATTGGTCATATCATCTTCTCTGGTATAAATTAACTTGATGGGGGCTTTCATTTTTTTGGAGATTAATCCAGCTTCAATGATATAGTGTCCGTATGCTCTTCTACCAAAGCCACCGCCCATTCTTGCTAATTTCATTTCAATTTTTTCAGCAGGAATATCCAGATTGGTGGTGATGCTTTGTTTCATCATTTCCGGAATCTGAATAGGTGCCACAAAAAAAGCCCTCTCATCTGTGATATGCGCAAAGCAACTGATTGGTTCCATCGTATTATGTGGCAAAAACGGAGCAGAATAAGTTTTTTCAATTACTTTTTTTGCTTTAGCAAATGCAGCGTCAGGATCTCCATCTTTTCTTAAAATCTTTCCCTGTACTTGCTGCTTCTCATACATCTGCTTCAAATGCTCATCAGTGCTCTCTAATCCTGCAGGTATGGTGTCTTCTCTTTTATTATTTCCAGCTCCAGCAAACTCTTTATAAGGCTGAAATGCTTCCCATTGAATATTCACTTTCTTTCTGGCATTCATTACTTCCCAGGTAGTATTACCAACAACTACTACTAAATTGTTGAAAGTTCGCGTATCAAATCCAGCTTTTACATATCCATCTTTATATACTTGAATTTCAAATACATCTTTAATACCCGGCATCTTTAAAGCCTCTGTAGCATCGAATGTTTTTAATTTCATGCCAAATGCGGTTGGGCGAATTGCCATAGCAATCAACATCCCTTCATGTTTATAATCCATCGTAAATAAAGACTTACCCGTAACTACTTTTGAACCCTCCACATTTTTTTGTGGTGTTCCTATCAAAGAAAATTCTCCATTCTTTTTTAAACTAATCTTTTCGGGAGTAGGCAATTTAGATGCAGCAGTTGCTAGTGCACCATATGATACAATTTTATTAGTTGCTTTATGATTGATAAAACCATTGGAAGCTGTCAATTCTGCAAGGGGCACATTCCATTCGTTTGCTGCAGCTTGCAATAACATTAGCCTGGCAGTAGCACCTGCGGTTCTTAATGGTTTCCAGGTGGTACGCATCGCCTGACTTCCGCCAGTAAATTGTCTTTTGAATCTTGGCGTATCATAATCGCCTTGTTCTACTTTAATTTTTGACCAATCCACTTCCAATTCTTCGGCGATCATCATGGGTAACGATGTCATTACATTCTGACCAAATTCAGGATTCGGCGAAATGATGGTGATACGATTATCCGGAAATATTTTAATAAAACCAGTGAGCTCAATCCAATCTTTGGATGCCACTGCAGCTGCCATAGCTTCGTTAGGAATTAAATTTGCTAACCAGCTAAACCCAATCATCATTCCCCCTCCTGTAATGGAAGAAACTTTAAGGAATGAACGTCTGCTATGTGTATTGTTTGACTTTTCCATTTTCTTCGGTGATTTATTTCGTGGTTGATTTAGCAGCCGTTTTAATAGCAGTTCTAATTCTAGTATAGGTTCCGCAGCGACAAATATTTCCACTCATATAGCTATCAATATCTTCATCAGTGGGATTGGGCTTGCTCTTTAATAATGCAGCAGCAGTCATAATTTGACCTGTTTGGCAATACCCACACTGGGCCACGTCTTGTTCGATCCAGGCTTTTTGAACGGGATGTTCTCCATTTTCTGACAAACCTTCAATGGTTGTAATTTCTTGAACTCCAACTGCTGAAACAGGCAATTGGCAAGATCTTAATGCTCTGCCATTTAAATGAATGGTACATGCACCACATGAACCAACGCCACAACCATATTTGGTACCAATTAAATTAATATGATCGCGTAAAACCCAAAGTACAGGGGTATTTGGATCTACATCAACTTCAAATTTTTTGCTGTTGATCTTAAGGGTATACTTTGCCATAGGGAAGAATCTATATTGAGTAAATCAGTTTAGAAAACTTACACAAATTAAGAAACTATTATAAGCAATCATTACAAAAATCAATCAATTAGTACCAAATAAACGATATCAATAAAAAAAAAATAAACTAAGCTATTAAAGACTTTTTGGGCAATTAATAAATTTAACCTGTAATAGTAAGGGTGTTACCAGTATGTACAATATTATAACCTCTTAGAGGAGTAGAAGCAGGACCATGAGAAACCGCACCGTTTGTATTAAAATTTGAACCGTGACTTGGGCAATAAAAGGAATTTGTTGAAGTCTGATAAAAGACATTCGCACCTTGGTGGGTACAATATTGAGATACAGCTAAAAAAGAACCTGAAGTTGCTTGAGCAACAATAATTCCATTTATGTAGATATATCCACCTGGGTTATTCAATGCGGAATAAGCAGGCTGTGTTAGATCTATACTAATATTTACATTAGTTGGAGCGTTAGGCACATTGCTGGTTTTTTCACAACCACCCACCCATGCAGGTTAACAATAATAAAGAAGATGCTCCTAATCCAATTTTCGATAAAAATTCGCTTCTATCCATTTAATTTTTTTTATGAAGTTATCATCAATCATAATAAAACATGGTTTAAGAATTGTATAATAATGTTAAATACAATTCCTAAAAAGATTGTTTTAAAATCAAAAATGAAATAGTAATCAACCTTACTAAACTTGAAATAAGAGAAAGTAAGATGAAATAAATCAAATATGAGATTTAAAATTATTGGGATTCCAAAAAATTAAAAAGCAATAACAAATCTGTCTCTTTTTTAAAATTGATTTTATTATGATTTGTATATAAATCAATTTTAGATGCATAATCTGGTAGAAATTTTTTTAAATCAGTTTGGCTAACTTTCAATCCAAACTTCTCCATTTTTCCTTTACTAGGTAGGTATAAATAATACACATAGGAAGTAACAAATTCTTTTTCAGTTGCGGAGCCATAATGCACTTGTTCTTCCACTTTTTTATGTTGCCATTTTAATAATTGGAAATCAGTTCCTTCGTATAACAACTCATACAAAACAGAACTCGTATGATTATCAATTGATGGATACCCTGCTTTAAAATGATAAATCACAATATTGGATGAATCAGTTACATATTTAATTGTAAATTCTTTAACCGGTTGTTTAAAAGAATAGTATTTGCCTTCCCTGATAAAATATAATTTATCATCCACCAACGAGTAATTTAAAACTGAATCCAATAAAATAATATCACTCTGAAGTTTAATCTTCCCAATTCCATATTTAGGATACAACATAGGCGTACCATCGATATTGGGGTGAAAACCTATTGGAATAAGATTCCCATTATCATCATAAAATTCCATATTTTTTGTTGCTCCATCATTACCTGCATATTTGCCTTTATTTAATTGTGCATTTCCAAATATTGAAACAACAAGACAAAAGATAACAAGTAGTTTTTTCATGAAATTCTTTTTTGTTGAATTATTTAAATACTACTTTATAAATTTACTTAAAGAATAGAATTAATTAAAAGGTTTAATTATTTTTTCGAATTTCAATTCTCGGTTAGCCCAGGGAATAAAAAATTCAAAATTGGGAGCATCTGTATGTCCGCCATCATGCTGGCGCCATGCCAATGTGCCATCAAGTAAACCATTTAATACAGGAGGCATTTTTTCGGTTTGGTAGTTATTACTTACACCAAGGTCTTTTACTCCTAATAATTTAAAAACAGAACCTGCAGCAATAGTTGCTTTATAACTTCCATATTGATCAAGCCATTTTGCATCACCCTTTTCTGGTATACCATAACTAATAAATACAGGGCGAGGTGCACATAGTGCAATTAGTTCGTGTGAATCGATTGGCAAATCGCAACCTGATTTGCTTCCAAAAGATGATTCAGCTGTTGCATACTTTAAATAATTTCCTGCCATCCAATGATATTCGCCACTGCTGGCAAGCGTTTCGACGGCTTCTCCGAAATTTCTTCTTTCAAGAGTAGCGCCACCTTTTCCTGAAGATCCAATTAATGCAACACTAAAACGTTGATCAAATGCCATCGTTACCAATGCAGCCTTACCAAATCTAGAAACACCTTCTATCCCAACTTTTTTTGAATCTATTAAAGTATCTTTTTCCAGATAATCCATTACCCTCGAAGCCCCCCAAGCCCAAGCTCTTAATGCGCCCCAATCGTCTGACTTTCTTGGTTGTCCTTTATTCACTAAGCCAATAATACCTCGAGTTAACCCTGCTCCATTATCTGCTTGAATACTATTCGGATCTATCGTGCAATATCCCCATCCAGCAGCAAGTAATTGTTCAGAAGGCGGCGAATCTTTTGAAGTGGGAGGGGCAAAGAAATTTGGACCTGCTAGTTTAGTTATTGGATTATAGGCTGGATATTTCTCAAAAATCAGTTTTATTTCTGGATTGCTTTTAATCATCATCTCCTTAAAAGCAAAATTGATTTTATCTAAATCTGCATTGTCAGGTTGTACAGGTGCAGGCAAAGTAGGGAATCCAAACATCACTAATACAGGTACTGGCCCCTTTACATTTGAGGGAAGAACCAAAACCATATTTATATTCACTTGAATGAGAGGATAGGTTGTATTTTCAACCTGTCCCACTAATTGTTTAGCAATAACAGGTGTTCTCCCTACAAATTCGTAGTCGGTAACTTTTGTTATCCATTTAACATTGGGAGTATCATTTGGAACTCTTCCATACATTTCATTTTCAAAATCTTCTATGATCTCTTTGCGTCTTTCATTTTTCCACTTTGCAGCCGTATTTACTTTGCTTCCATTTTTAAATTGAAGTGGATCTGGAAGTTGTGGACAAGGATCAGCATTTTGTTCATCTTCATTGGAATGATTAGGAGCAGATTGATTAGAATTCGGACCGGTTCTTAATTTGATGATCCCTAATTGTTTCAACATTTGTTCATGATCCTGCTGGGCACTAAAAATAGATAATCTGGGATACTTGCTGCTATCAATATCTTCTTGCGCATTAGCAGAATACATGAAGATTATTAAAAAAAAAGGAATTGAATATTTTTTCATTTTGATTGATATAAATTAAATAAATGTTTTCTATCAATGAAGTTCAGTCATTAAAGAATTTATAATGACCTATGAATACCTAATTCCAATCCCCTTAACTCAGCCAAGCCTTTCAATCTGCCGATAGCTGAATATCCCGGATAAGATTTTTTTGAAAGATCAGCCAACATTTGGTGACCATGATCTGGCCGCATCGGAAGAGCTGTTTTTCTTCTTTTCATTATCATCAAGAGCTCTTTTATAACAGCATACATATCAACATCTCCCTCCAAATGATTGTCTTCAAAAAAATTCCCATTTTCATCCCGCTTAGTGCTTCTTAAATGAACAAAATGAATAGAATCACCAAATTGTTGAAGCATATGTACCAAATCATTATCTGGTCGAACCCCAAAGGATCCAGTACAAAAACACAAACCATTGGCTACTGAAGGAACTGCATTTAAAAGATCTTGAATATCTTTTTCAGTACTCATGATGCGCGGCAATCCTAATATGGAATAAGGAGGATCGTCGGGATGGATCGCCATTTTCAAATGACATTTTTCGGCGACTGGTGTTATCTCTTTTAAAAAATAATAAAGATGCTCCTTTAATTGATCAGCGCTAATATGCTCATAACTTTTTAAAGCTGCTAAGATTTGTTCAGGAGTAAAAGCAACTTCACTTCCTGGTAGACCTAATAGCACATTTTTATACAATTCCGCTTGCTCATTTTCTGAGATGCTAAAATATTTATGCTTAGCAATTTCTATTTCCTCTTCAGAGTAATCATTTATAGCATTGGGTCTTTCTAGTAAATAAATATCAAAAGCAATAAAAGCAGCGCGCTCAAATCTTAAAGCCAAACTTCCATTTGGAAGCTGAAAGTTGACATCAGTTCTCATCCAATCCAAAATAGGCATGAAATTATACGTGATTACCTGAATCCCGCAACTAGCCAAGTTTTCTAAGCTAATTTTATAGTTAACAATATCTTGTATATATTTTCCAGTCTGTTTTTTTATATCCTCGCTTACTGGCAAACTTTCTACCACTTTCCAATTAAGCCCGTGTTCCTCAATGATACTCTTTCTTTTTAAAATTTCTTCCTTAGTCCAGATCTCACCAACTGGAATATGATGCAATGCAGTAACAACTCCACTGCAACCTGCTTGACGTAAATCCCATAAACTTACGGGGTCATTAGGCCCAAACCATCGCATTGTTTGATTCATCAAATACATATCAATGTTTTTATAAGCTATACTAATTCTTTTAATTGTAGTAAGAATTGAGAAATAACTGTTTTATAGGTTGAATATAAGGGGATTTGATTAAAATTGTAAGCGATTGTATTTAAAAGCCAAAAGAAAAAAATCACATGAAGCTAATAGGTATTTTGATATGTTCACTTTTGTCGTTCCAATTTACCTATGCAGAAAGTGGTTATCAACTTTGGCTTCGATATCATCAGATAAGAAATCAAAAGATACTGATTGAGTACCAACACAATATTCGTTTAGTTTATATTGAAAGTTCATCCCCAACTTCAGCTATTTTAAAAAGTGAAATCGTAAATGGCCTAAAGGGTTTATTAAATAAAAAAATATCCATTACAAAAAATAAAGTTGAAGCTGATCTTCTATTTAATATAAATACTAAGACTGCAACCAATTCTGAGGAAGGATTTGATATTCATTCCATTAAAAACAAGGATAACAAATTTAAAGTTTATATATCCGCAAAAAAAGATATAGGCCTGTTATATGGTGGATTTCATTTTTTAAGAATCTTGCAAAATGAACAGTCAATTGTTACCATCAATATCAATAGCTCACCTTCCCTATCAATTAGAATTCTAAACCATTGGGACAATTTGAATAGATCTATAGAAAGAGGCTATGCAGGAATTTCTATTTTCAACTGGCATACATTACCCGATTATATTGATCAACGTTATATTGATTATGCAAGAGCTAATGCATCCATTGGAATAAATGGAACTGTTTTGACTAATGTAAATGCCAACGCTACAATTTTAACAACAAGCTATTTACTCAAAGTAAAAGCATTGGCTGATTTATTTAGGCCCTATGGAATTAAGGTTTACCTAACTGCAAGATTTTCTGCCCCAATTGAATTAGATAAACTTAAAACGGCTGACCCTTTAAATTCAGAAGTACAGCGTTGGTGGAAGAACAAAGCAAAAGAGATTTATGAACTTATACCCGACTTTGGTGGTTTTTTAGTGAAGGCAAATAGCGAAGGACAACCTGGTCCGCAAAATTACGGACGAAGTCATTCAGATGGGGCTAATATGCTAGCTGATGCAGTGGCTCCCTATCATGGAATTATTATATGGCGGGCATTTGTATATAATAATGAAATAGCTGAAGACAGATTCAAACAAGCATATAATGAATTCAAACCACTTGACGGAAATTTTAAAAAAAATGTTTTAATACAAGTTAAAAATGGCCCGATAGATTTTCAGCCAAGAGAACCCTTTCATCCATTGATAGGTGCAATGCCTAAAACACCGATGATGATGGAAGTGCAACTTACCCAAGAATATCTTGGACAAGCCACCCATTTGGTTTATGAAGCACCCATGTTCAAAGAAATTTTACAAACAGATTCTTATGTGAAGGGTACCAATAGTTCAATAGCATCAATTATCAATGGTGATTTATTTGAACACCAACAAATGAATGGCATGAGTGGAGTGGCAAATATTGGAAATGATATCAATTGGTGTGGACATCCCTTTGCACAAGCAAATTGGTATGCCTTTGGAAGATTAACCTGGAATACAAATTTAACATCGGAAGAAATTGCTACCGAATGGATCAAACAAACTTTTGGAACGCAACAAGAAAGCATAAAAAGCATTCAAAAAATCATGTTAGGATCCTATGAGTCAATGGTAGAATATATGACCCCATTGGGCTTACATCATATCATGGGTAATGGAAATCATTATGGTCCGTTGCCCTGGGGTAATTCATTTTCAAGAGCAGATTGGAATCCAGTATATTATCATAAGGCAGATAGTTTAGGTATTGGATTCAACCGCACCAGCTCAGGTACAAACGCTTTAAGCCAATATAATAAAGAGGTTCAAATAAAATGGGCTGATAGCAGTACATGCGATGAAAAATATTTGCTTTTTTTCCATCATGTGAGTTGGAACCACCCAATGAAGAGCGGCAGAAATCTCTGGAATGAATTGTGTTATACATACAATGATGGAGTTGAAAGAGTAAAAGAGATGGAGCACTTATGGAAATCAACTAAAAACAATATTGATGGGGATCGTTACCATCAAGTTGAACAATTACTAAAAATTCAACTAAAGGAAGCAGAATGGTGGAGAGATGCCTGTTTGTTATATTTCCAAACTTTTAGTAAACAACCATTTCCGAAAAATTTTCCGTTGCCCCCACATGATTTAAATTATTATCAATCGCTACAATTTCCATATGCACCGGGAAATGCACAATAAATGATACATATGAAAAAACAACAGTTAGCAATTGTAACAGGAGGTGCTTCAGGAATAGGCCTCGCTATCGCAGAATCTTTTACTAAAAATAAAATCAGAACAATTATTATAGGAAGAGACAAAAAAAAGTTGCAATCTGCAAAAAAGAAACTAGGTAATTATTGCGAACCCATTTCATTTGATCTAACTAATTTAAAAGAGGTCCCTAACCTAATAAAATATATCATCAAAAATTTTGGTTATATTGATATTTTAGTAAATAATGCAGGTATTAATCAAAAGAAAGAATTTACTGAAGTTACTGATGAAGAATTTTCAAATATCATTCAAACGAATCTTCAGTCAGTGTTCTCCATCTCTCGAGAAGTGGTAAAAAAAATGATCCTGAAAAAAAATGGTGTTATAATAAATATCAGTTCGATGGCATCGCAATATGGTATCCCAAAAGTTATAGCTTATACCGCTTCTAAAAGTGCCATTGAGGGAATGACAAGGGCAATGGCTGTTGAGCTGTCGCCTAAAGGAATAAGAATAAACTGTATTGCACCTGGATTTATTGAAACAGCGATGAGTGCCAAAGCTTTGAATAACGATCCTGAAAGAAAAAACAAAGTACTAGGCAGAACACCCTTAGGATATTTAGGTGAACCCAAAGATATTGCTACAACAGCTCTTTTTTTGGTAAGTGATGCAGCAAAATATATTACTGGGGCTGTTTTGCCAGTTGACGGAGGAAACTCGATAGGATTTTAAATCAATAAAAATTTGTTTTAATGAAAATTTCTAAAATACTCAGCATTCTTATTTTTTATTCCCTAACAACTAACGCTCAAATTAAGCTTCCCAGATTAATCAGCGATAGTATGATTTTACAAAGAGATATCCCGTTAAATATTTGGGGTAAGTCTTCTCCTTCTGAAAAGATTGATATCATTTTTAATCATAAAAAATATAGCACTAATGCAGATGCTCAAGGTAATTGGCAAACTACTTTACCTCCTCAAAAAGTAGGCGGCCCCTATAACATGCAATTAACTGGAATAAATAAGATTACGCTTAAAAATATACTGATAGGTGATGTTTGGGTTTGTAGTGGTCAATCCAATATGGAACTTGAAATGGTAAGATTAAAGTATCAATATCCCGATGAGATTACTCATGCCAATAACCAATATATTCGTCAGTTTACCATTCCAGATACTTATGATTTCAATAAGATGAAAGATGATGTAAACGACGGTAAATGGTTTTCAGTTAATTCAAATAATATTAATCAATTCTCAGGTGTTGCTTATTTCTTTGCAAAAGAATTGTATAAAAAATATAAAATCCCCATTGGTTTAATCAATTCGGCATTGGGCGGATCACCTGCAGAAGCCTGGATAAGTGAAGATGCCATTAAAAAATTCCCCCTTTATAACAAAGAGCTACTTTATTTTAAGAATCAGAAAAATATCGACTCCATTGAACAGTCAGACAATAATAGAATAGCAAACTGGTATCATGAATTATCAAATAAAGATGAGGGCATTCAATCAAATTGGGCAAGTGACAATTTAAATGATCAAGATTGGAAGACGTTAAATGTACCTGGGTATTGGAGTAATAATTCTGGAAAGAATATTAATGGCAGTGTTTGGTTCAGAAAGGAATTTGTTTTACCCTCTTCCATGTTGCATGAAAAAATAAAATTAGAATTAGGAAGAATTGTAGATGCAGACTCCGTATTCATTAATGGAATATTTGTAGGCAGCACTTCCTACCAGTATCCTCCAAGAAGGTATGAATTAAAAGAAGGCATTCTGAGAGAAGGGAAAAATTCCATTGTGGTTAAAGTCATTAGCAATATTGATAAAGGTGGATTTGTATTAGACAAAAAATATGAATTGACTACTGTTTCCGACACCATTCCATTATCCGGAATATGGAAATATAAAGTAGGTGCAATGATGCCATCATTAGCAGGCCAAACCTTTATCAGATGGAAACCAGTAGGGTTGTTTAATGCAATGATTGCTCCATTAATTAAATACAAGATCAAGGGTGTTATCTGGTATCAAGGAGAATCTAATACACAAAAACCAGAAGAGTATTATGATCTAATGCAAACATTAATAACTGATTGGCGTCATCAATGGAAGCAACACGATTTTCCTTTTCTATATGTGCAGCTTGCCAATTTTATGGAACCAAAATTATATCCATCAGAAAGTATGTGGGCAGCAACCAGGCAAGCGCAGCTTAAAACACTTTTAGTTCCTAATACAGGGATGGCTGTTGCTATAGATTTAGGTGTTTGGAATGATATTCATCCTGAAAATAAAAGCGATGTGGGATATCGCTTATCCTTATTAGCCAGAAAAATCGCTTATAAAGAATCTTCATTAACTGCTTCAGGCCCTATCTATCAATCGTTTCGAGTTTCAGAAAATAAAGTTATTCTTAATTTTAGTAGTATCGGGAAAGGACTCATCATTAAAAATCAAAAAAAACTGCAAGGGTTTGCGATTGCAGGAGAGGATAAGAAGTATGTTTGGGCTGATGCCTACTTAAATAATAATAAAGTAATCGTTTCAAGTGAAAAAATTAAAAAACCATTATACGTCAGATATGCATGGGCAGATAATCCAATAAATGCTAATTTATATAATCAAGAAGGGCTTCCTGCTTCTCCATTTACTACAGAAAAATAGGTACTACTTTGATTTTATCTTAGCATAGCATTTACTATAAAATATAAAATAGAAGGACAAAGTAAACATCCCATTGCTGTATGAAAGGTTGCTGTTAAAGCACCATAGGGAACTAATTTAAGATCTGTTGCAGCTAGTCCGGCTGAAACACCACTAGTGGATCCAACTAATCCACCAAAGATCATAGCTGTCTGAGGATTATTAATACCTAAGGGTTTTGCTAAAAATGAAGTTGAAATAGTTACTATAATCGATTTGATTACACCGATTGCGATACTGATGGCAATCACATCACTACTGGCTCCTACAGCAGAACCAGTAACTGGACCTACAATAAATGTACAAGCACCAGCCCCAATAGTGGCAATACTTTTAGCATCATGGTAACCCATTAAAAATGCAATTGAACCCCCTAATATAAATGCAACTACTGTACCTATCACTAAACTTAATAAACCAACCAATCCGGTTTTTTTGATCTCCGTAAAACTTGCCCCTAAGGCTGTTGATACAATTGAAAAATCTCTAAGCATGGAACCGCCTAAAATGGCCATCCCAGAAAATGCAGGAATAGAAGCTAATCCATTTTCACCCCCAAAATAAGCAATCACTAATCCAATACTAATCGCTATGGCTGCTCCAGGTATTCTGCTCTTTGTAATTTTTTTACTGATATAATAAGATACATACATGATCAGTCCCACCACTAAGAATGCAAATACCAAACCATTTTTTTCTAATAATTTTATGATATCGCTCATTTAAATATTTTTATTTTTTTTCGCAATCGTACTGAGAATAGGAATCAAGGAATAACAAGCAGCAGTAGCAACTATAGCAACAATGATGGCAACCCATCCTCCAGACAGTGCTGCTTTTACATTCTGTGAGGCTGACATGGCTACTACTACTGGAATATACATGCTGGTCCAAAACAAAATACCATTTTCTGTTTCAGGCTGAAGGAGTTTTTTTCTTTTAAAATAATCATTACTGATCACTAGAATCAACATAGCAAAACCAACACCACCTAAATTACCTGCAAGTTGAAAGGCCTTTCCTAAAAATTGACCCATTATTTGGCCGATTAAAAAACAAACAGCTAATATAGCCACGCCGTAAATCTTCATGTCTTCCTTTTAATTAGTAAGAAAAATATTGACTCAATATTTTCGAAATTTATTCAAATAATTTTTTCACGTCGTTCTTCACCACTTTACCCATGGCATTTCTTGGCAATTCATCTACCACCAAATATTTTCTTGGCTTTTTATAGGATGCTATTTTTTGAACAATCCAATTAGATAATTCCTTCTCATTAAATGTATTTTGTTTATCAGGAATCACCACAATTGCTGCCACGATTAGTTCTCCCCATTCATCGTCATTAATGCCAACAACAGCACAGTCATCAATTGAATCGTATAAACGTAAAACTTCTTCTATTTCTAATGCCGAAATCTTATATCCACCCGATTTAATGATATCTACTGAGTTTCTTCCCATAATTCGATAATATCCATTCTCCACTATGGCGATATCACCAGTTTTAAACCAACCATCAGAAGTAAAAGTTTTTCTGGTAGCTTCTGGCTTTTGCCAATACTCAAGAAATACGTTTTTCCCTTTTACAATAATTTCACCAGGTTCTCCCTCATTTACTTCTTCATAAGTTTCATCAACTAATTTAATAGAAACCCCAGGCAAGGGCAATCCAACATAACCTGCTCGCCTGTTTCCACGATATGGATTACTTATTGCCATTCCTAATTCCGTCATACCATAGCGTTCTAATAATTTTTGACCACTCAATGCCTCCCATTTTTCCATCACTGAAACTGGTAAAGCTGCAGAACCACAAACCATTAATCTAAACCTTTGCATGACAAGTTTTAAAAGATCTCTATTATCCTGTGCAAGTGTTTCTAAAAAAGCAATTAATTTAAAATAAATAGTAGGTACTGCCATAAATACATTGATATTCCTTTCAGAAAATAAATCAAAAACAGTAGCCGCTGAAAAATGTGGTATAAATGTACAGGCAGCCCCAGACCACATAGCACAACCAATTACATTGATAATCCCATGCACATGATGCAGGGGTAATACACATAAAACATGATCTGTATTTGACCATTCCCAAGAAGAAACTAAAGTGGTAATTTGAGCTTCAATATTTTCATGAGTAGTTACTACCCCTTTAGGTTTATTAGTAGTACCACTTGTATATAAGATCAAAGCTTTACGAGAACTATTGATAGCAGGTAAAGATGTTATATTATTGGTATCAACCAGTGATTCAAATAATATAACACGTATTGTCTTTTTTTGAAAATAAGGATTCAGTGTATCTAAATATTCAGCAGATAGAATGATAATATCTGCTTCAGTATCATCTAAAACATATTCAAGTGAAGGGAGCGGATGTGTGATGCACAAAGGAACCGCAACACCTCCAGCTTGCCAAATAGCCCATAATGTTTGCACATATCCAAATCCCGGGTTAACCATGAATGCAACTCTTGCTTCTTTCAAATCATTTTCATCCTGTAAAATAATATTTGCTAAATGACCCGATTTATTTATTAGATCTTGGAAAGTATATGATTGACCATCTGAATAGATAGCTGCTTTATCTTTAAATTTTTCAGCTTGTTCTAATATTGAAAGCATCATAAATAATTATTGTATAGGTCCACTATTACTGATAAATGAAATGTATTTACTATCGGGGCTCCAACTTGGTGTATTAATAGTTCCCTGTCCACCAAATAATGTAGCAATCACTTTGGGTCCGCCGCCATTTATTGGCATTAGGCGTAACATCACCCTTTTATAAAATGGATGATCACCAGGATCAATAGTGTTAGGGAAAGAAATAAAAGCAATCCATTTATTATCGGGCGACACGTGTGCAAACCAATTATTGTATTCGTCAAAAGTTAATTGGGTTTGTTCTGTGCCATCCATTTTCATACGCCACAATTGCATATTCCCACTTTGTGTGGAGTTATAATAAATATATTTCCCATCAGGTGAACATTCAGGGCCATCTGCTAATCCCTTTTGTAAAAAAGTTAATTGAACTTCTGGTCCACCATTAATTGGCTTTTTATATATATTAAAAGAAGAGCTCTTACTCACTCTTTGTGCAGTATATACTACTTCCTTATTGTCAATGGTCCATCCATGTAAATAACTGGGTGTGCTATCGGTAATTAATTTAGCAGTTCCTCCAGTTATTGGTAGAATATACACAGAACTTCCACCTCCAGGCATGCCATCGCGATGCGAAGAAATTCCCAATGATTTTTTATCATAAGAAATCACATGATCATTATTATTCCTATTTGCACCAATGGTTGGCAGCAATTTCGGCTCCCCTCCTTCAATTGGTACTGTGTAAATATTTCCTCCTTTATTAAACAAAATAGCATTTCCATCTGGCATCCAATTAGGAGCTTCAATCCTACCCTTATCTTCATAAATAACTTTTCTTTTACTATCCTGGATATTGAGTGTTTCTAATCT
>Ga0208106_1000041_pt1 | contig 55793 bp, 61 predicted proteins | sample CryBogCBE25Jul08_FD_184577 | JGI IMG/M metagenome (GOLD analysis project Ga0208106, IMG submission 184577) | Freshwater microbial communities from Crystal Bog, Wisconsin, USA - CBE25Jul08 (SPAdes) | ecosystem: Environmental > Aquatic > Freshwater > Lake | place: Crystal Bog, Wisconsin, USA...
TGCCCGCTCAGACCGCCGTGACGATAAGTGCAAGTACTCTGAACTTTACTCTTTCGACGACCCGTTTCCAGGACCAGCTCAAAGTGAATGACCGTGTGACTATTCGCGGTATGACATACGAGGTCACCTCTATTCAGGGTCAGGGCGTTCTCACGTTCACGCCCCCATACCGCGGGACGACCGTTATCGACCCGAGTCATCCAGTCAAGATGTGTAAGATTAAGGAACTTCGGATTCCCCAGTCTTCGTTCAATCGCGACACGATGGATGGTATGGGCCCTTCTGGGTACAAAGTTGACCTGACGCGTATGCAAATGATCGGTATTCAGTACACATGGTACGGAGCTGGTTTTATTGATTACATGATGCGTGGACCTGACGGAAACTGGGTCTATGCGCACCGCATTCGTAATAACAACGTGAATGACGAGGCGTACTTGCGTTCGGGCAACTTGCCCGTGCGCTACGAGCTTACGGTCGAAACCCGCGCGGCCGTCACGACCCTGGCGGCTCCCGTCTCGAACACCCTGGCCACAACCGCGTCCACGACCCAAAGCACAGACACAATCTTTGTGAACGATGCTACGACCTATTTCCCAGCCTCTGGAACTCTCATTATTGATAGTGAATTGATCAACTACTCCAACGCCACTCAGTACGGGTTCACGGGTCTCACCCGGGCATACCCTCTGACCTATGTGGTCAACGATGTCCTGCGTACGCTGACCGGTTCTTCAAACACCAGCCACTACACGGGAACTTCCGTGAACCTCCTGAGCTGTTCGGCGACCCCGACACTGACCCACTGGGGCTCATCTTTCCTGACGGACGGCCAGTTCGACCCTGAGCGTGGGTACTATTTCAACTACTCGAACGTGAACGTGACCCTTACAAACTCCGGGGCGGCCGCCGGGTCGAACGCGTGTGCCTTTGCTATCCGTCTAGCCCCTACAGTGACCAACGGTCTTGTCGGCGATATCGGAACAAAGGAGCTTCTGAACCGTTCTCAGCTTTTGCTTCAGAGGCTCGAGGTGACGGCCCCGATGAATGTGCAGACACTCGGATTCCTTAACCCTACAAGTATCACACTTTCACCAAGCAATTGGGTCAACGTAAACACACCCTCCAACGGCACCCAGCCAAGCTTCGTGCAATTTTACCCGGGAAATCTCATCACCGGAGTCCCCCAGCCTGGCGAACGCATCTTTTCGACCATCGTTCAAGCGAATAACCAGAACAACTTGGATCTGAGCGCACTCAAGGAGATGACCAACTCGGTCATCGGTGGAAACCAAAACTTCCCAGACGGGCCAGACGCACTCGTCGTGTACCTGCAGTCACTGGTTCCGGGCACGGGAGGCTCGAACGTCGTGCAAGTCAACCTGTTCTGGAGCGAAGCACAGGCTTAAAAGACCAGTTGCGCAGCAACTGTGATCCCAATGTAAAAAAAAGGGCGCCCTACGGGCGGGAAATAAGTTCTGCGAACTTACTAGCTATGGAATACATCGTATACGCTGATTCCAACAACCGAGATCAATCAATTTACCCAAATTCAAATTCATATACTCTGTATCTGACGGTCCCCATCAAGAACATAACAAAGGTGGAGGTCCTTTCGGCCATGTTGCCGAACGTGTTCAGTTCCCAGTATATCACTTTGGATATTCAAGAGCTTCGGACGCCCCGAAATCTCACCGCGTCGGCTCTCACGGTGGCCGCAACGAATGTAAGTAATACATCCGCTATTCGAAACCTGACCGTTCCAAATTCGAACGCTTTCTATGGTTCCTTTGCGACCGTCCCCGTCAAGTGTTCGGGGGGAGCCGCTGCCGTCTATTCCAACCTGGCTACATATACAAACACAAACGTTGCCGTAAACCTTGAAATGTATAATGCCAACTTTCGCGTATATCATGAGTACCCTTCCCGTATTGAAAAGCTCGACCGCTTGACAATCACGTGGCGCCAGCCAAATAATGGAAACGTATTTATTGATAACAATTTCAGCCCTCCAATAGACCTCGGTCGAAACATGTTTTTACTTCGTTTCGAAACGGTCCAGGTTCCTGAAGAGCCAGAGAGGCCCCCGAGCCTTCCAGCGCCCGTACCATGGGACTCGGGTGAAAAGACCAAAATGTACATCATATTTGCAATTGCTCTCTTCGGTCTTTTGCTTGTTCTATTTGCCCGGCGTCCTACAAAATAAATAGTTGTACGTAGTAGATATGTGCGATTGCATAACCAATGGATCGTACGGATATTCCGTAAGCTCCAGTGGAGGTGGGACTGTCACCATTAACAATTGTCAGCCAGCAATTCCTCCCATGATTTACATTTCTAACGGGAACGCGCTCAATACATTTTACGGTCTTTCCGCGTCAAATCTGTATAGCGTAAACTCGTATACAGGGAACCTGTACGTGTCCGGATATATTTTCGGTAACCTCGTGACGCCGTTTATAAACACAACAGTTTCGAACGCGACCATATTTCAGGGAGGGTCTTTCTTTGGAAACGGGTACGGTATTTCGAACCTGAATGCCGCAAACCTAAGTGGATCTGCAAACTTATCAACCCTGACCGCAAGTGCCATCTTTTTCAACAATGCAATTTTGGCTACAAATTTACCAATTTCCAACGCCTACCAGGGAATATGGGGATCTTTCTCCAACATACCTCAGATATCTGTAGATCAATACGGAAGGATAGGCGGTGTATCGAACATTCGCGTAGTTTCTTCACAGTGGACAACCATAGATGGTAACGTCGCGTACGGAAACGGAGTTTCTATAGGAACCTTGTTTGATCCTCCGTATGGCTCGAACTTGTACGTAGTCGGTACTGCGAACATAGACACTTTGAACGTGACGACTCTTTTTGCAAATTCAGCGACGGTTTTTGGACCCCAGACACTCAATGTTCTCGGAACTTCGAACCTCAACGTTGTTAGCGCACAAGCATACTACGGAAACAGTTCAGGACTCTCGAACCTGAACGCTTCAAACTTGGCTTTTGGGGTTGTGAGCAGTGCTCTCATTTATGGTAACACTTTGAGCAACATTCAAGTATCGAACGTGTCGGGTTACGTCACGGGAAACGTCCTCAGTAACTTGAACGCTTCAAACTTGGCCTTTGGGCTCATCAATACCGCACTCATCTATGGCAACACACTCAGTAACATCCAAGTCTCGAACGTCTCGGGGTACGTCACGGGTAACGTCCTCAGTAACTTGAATGCTTCGAACCTAGCCTTTGGTCTCATTAATACAGCCCTGATTTACGGAAACACCCTCAGTAACATCCAGGTCTCAAACATTACCGGTATTGTCTCTGGAAACGTTCTGAGTAATCTGAACGCTTCGAACTTGGCCTTTGGAGTCGTGAACAGCACTCTGATTTATGGAAACACTGTGAGCAACCTGCAATTTTCAAACCTTGTAGGGTTCTTTTCAAATGCACTCGGGAACCTGAACGCGTCAAACTTGACCTATGGACTTGTAAATACTGCACTTATCTATGCCAATACGCTCAGTAACATTCAAGTCTCAAACATCACAGGTATTGTCTCTGGAAACGTTCTGAGTAATCTGAATGCTTCAAACCTGGCTTTTGGAGTCGTAAATAGTTCACTCATCTACGGAAACACGCTCTCAAATATCAACGGTTCGAACGTCTCGACAGTCCCTACGGCACAGGCTGTGACTGTTGCGGCTCAGCCAGTCATCACTTCGGTCGGAACCCTCACGTCCCTCACAGTGGCCGGTACCACGTCATCCGGAACCTTCTCTGGGTCCGGCTCGGGGCTCACTGGGGTCCCCGGAACGAGCATCACTGGAACGGTCCAGAGCGCAACCGTGGCCCAGGTTGTCTCTCAGGCTGCACAGCCGAACATCACCTCGGTCGGAACCCTCACGAGCCTCTCAGTCACTGGAACGGTTTCTGGCGGTACTTTCAGCGGTTCGGGCTCGAGTCTCACAAACATACAGGCCAGTGCCATCGCGGGTACTGTTCTAACGGCCCAGTCCGTTGTTACGGCGGCTCAGCCGAACATCACATCCGTGGGAACTCTCACGGGGCTCAATGTACAGGGACTTTTGCTTGCTTCTAATGGAGCTGGAATTTCAAACATAAATGCGGCAAATGTCAGTCTTGGCACTCTTACGACCAGTGTGTTCCCCGCGAGCGGGGCGACTGCAGGTACGTACGGGTCTTCGGCGAACGTTTCACAGGTGACGGTCGATCAGTACGGCCGCGTCACCTCCGTGTCGAACGTTGGGTTCACGGCCATCAGTCAGTGGACAAATATCAACTCGAATATCGCCTATGGAAACGGCGTCTCCATAGGGACTCTCAGTAACCCTCCGAACGGTTCGAACCTCTATGTCCTCGGAACGGCTACGATAACAAACGTGGCTGGTAACGGAGCATCAATTTCGTCCCTAAATTCATCGAACCTCGTGGGGAACGTGGCGAGTGCCAACGTGGCCCTGGTTGTTTCTCAGGGTGCTCAGCCCAACATCACTTCAGTGGGAGTCCTTTCAAACCTGGTTGTCGCAAATAGTCTCACAACGACCAACGTATTTTTGACTGGAAATTTGAACGTCCAGGGGGTATCCAACCTTACCAACGTAACAACGTCTAATTTTGTAGGCGTAAACGGGTACTATACGGGAACACTGGGTATCGGAGCCTCAGGGGCGAAACTCAGTGTCCTCGGGAACGTGTATGCCTCGAACGCAGTCCAGGCGCCAAGCGTCTATGCCACGGCAGCAACGATCGGAACCGTAACGACCGCTACGGTGATTGCACCCACTTCGTTTCCCTTGAGTACGGAAGTCGGGTCATACACATGGATCTATGGAACGGACGGAACATTCAATCTTCCTGCATCTATTTTGGGAACGGGAATTATCCAATCAGCAACAAGTGCCATTGATATTACTGTTGGTCTGCAAACATGGGCCTTCAACTCAACGGGCGCAGCAACATTCCCAGGTACCATCACGGCCGACGGCGGTCTCCTTTCAAATATCAGTCCAAGTTCAATTATTCAGCCTTACCCGAACCTCGTGGTATCAAATTCACTCACGACCACAAACGTCATAGCGACCCGGTCAAATATCACGACGCTCAATGTCAACTCCCTCGTGGCGTCAACAGCCAACGTCACGACCCTCAATGTCAACTCGGAGTTTGTAACCTCTCTCGTGGCTGCGACCGCCAACGTCACGACCCTAAACGTCAACTCTGATACAGTGACCTTCCTCGTGGCCGGAAACATCTACTCGGCAAATAGTCTGACAACGACCAACGTATCGACGCGGTTCGCAAACGTCGCAAATCTGATTACAACTTACGCAAATATCACGAGCCTCAATGTAACATCGCTCGTGTCCACAAACGATATATTTACAGGACCTGTTCGGGTCGGTCGGGGTGCAAACCTCGTGGCGACCGATACGGTTCTTGGTGCGAGTGTACTTCTGAATGATACGGGTGCGTACGACACAGCCATCGGGTACCAGTCTATGCAGAACGCCAAGCCGACCGTAGGATACGATACGGCTCTCGGGTCGAACACGCTCTTGAATGATACGGGTCCGGGCTATAACGTCGCCATAGGCGCGGAGACCATGGTGAACTCGGCCCCTTCACAGGGTCAGGATGTCGCCATCGGGTTTTCAACTATGAGGAATGATAGGGGACCGGGGTATAACATAGCGATAGGAACCTATTCTATGCAAAATTCTAACCCGAGTGGTGGAAATGACGTTGCTGTCGGGTACTATGCGATGTATAATGACCAAGGACCGGGATACAATACCGCGCTCGGTGGAGAGGCTATGCAAAGTGCAAACCCGTCAGGTGGGTATGACGTGGCTGTCGGTTGGCAGGCACTCCAGAATGATTCGGGTGGGTACAATACGGCACTTGGTGCGAACGCTGGACAGGGGATCACGGGTGGGCAGTATAACACAGCACTCGGTGCAGGCTCCGGCCCTTTTTCGTCATCTTTGTACAACACGACCAGTATAGGAGCAAATGCACAGCCAACCGTTTCAAACGTCGCAGTATTCCCATACGGAATTAACGTCGGTATAAACACGGGCGCACCGGGTTCAAGCCTTGAAATTCGAGGAAACCTGTACGTATCGAACTCGCTCACAACAACAAACGTGGTGGCAACTCTAGCAAATCTCGCGACACTCAACGTCACGAGTGTAGAGAATGTGACTCAACTCGTTGCCGGAAAAATTACGGCAAGTAATCTCGCCGTCTCTTCAAATATTTCTTTAGGTTCTGGTGGTAACACGTATGTTCAAGGGAACGTCGTAGTGTCTGGGAACGTCTATTCAAGTCTCGGAGAACTCGGGGTGGGAGGGTCCTTGTTTTTCAGTCTCGGAGCACCCTATACGCCCGGGTATTTCACGGGAAGCATACCCGGCGGGGGCGCACAAACAAACAAGATCCAAATGTCTGCGTTTACGCAACAGGGAACAAGCACGTACATAAGGACATCAGCGAACGGGTGTTTCCAGTTTAACCAAACGGGTGTGTATACAGTCGCATCCAATTTCCTTACAAATTACAATAACATCCTCGGACTTGGGATAGGCTCGAACGTTATAGACTATGGAACCCGAACGGACCAGACGTACCTGTACTCCATCATCCCATCTACGAGTCAAAACCCAACTGGGGTACTCGAGACGCAGTTTTACGTCGCCTCGACCTCTTTGTATTACTATGTTGACGCCTTTAGCGTTGACTCCATTATCCTCCAGCCAACGGCGAGCGCAAGTGGGACATGGATCTCCATCGCACCTCTAGGTGGTATTGCCGCAGCCTCACAGTCCATCACCATCAGTACGCTCGGGAACACGGTGACGGGGCAAGCTACAAATTACGGGGCCCAGATAACAGACTACTATATAGGATGTTCTACAGGTATAACAGTCACTTTACCATTGGGTGCGACCCTCACGGTCGGCAAACAATACATCATAAAGGACGAGTCTGGGACCGCATCTGCAAGCCGTATAACAGTCGCCGCAACGAGTCCCAACTTGATTGATGGGTCTTCATCAGCAATTTTGAACACAAATTATTCGGCTCTGACCCTGTATTGGACAGGGGCGCGGTGGTCCATAGTCTAAAGTCCCTGAGGGACTTTGGCCGCCCAAGGCTTTTTTAAAAATTTCATCAAGGCGCCCTTTGGGCTCGGGAAATAAACTCTATCGAGTTTATTAGGATGACTTACACACCAGCGGTCACTGCGAACGTCTCAGTGGGTAACTCGACCACGACGGCACTCGCAGGGAACGCAACTTTTACCGGAACTGTTGAGGACGTGTCCCAGTACTCGTCTCTCAGTGTTTCCTATTATATTGTGCCGTCTACAGCGACTGGCAACATATTCGTCCAGTTTTCGAATGTCGCCTCCCCCTTTTACCCCGTATCAAACACGGTCACTCCCGTGACCTCCCTGACGGCCAATGGTTTCACGCTCGACACGACCATGACGGCCCAGTTCTTCCGCGTCTCGTACATCAACGATTCGGCCGCACAGACCACGTTTATGATTCAGAGCATTTACCACCCACAGGCGCGCATTGCCGTCAAGTCCGACCGGTTGGCGGTTGCCATGAATAACTATACAGACCTTTTGAATACCCGGTCAGTCGTTGCTGGTCAGACCCAGGGGACCAACCCAACGGTTGAGATTCTCGGCTCGAACGGGAACCAGTCCCTGAACGTGTGTATTAACGACCCCCGAACGGCATTTAACGAGGTGACGGTCGCCGAGCCGTACCCACTGGCCCAGATCAATTTTACATACGGAATTAACACGCTCATTACCTCGAGTAACGTGTCTGGAAACGCATCGGCCACCGCAAGTCTCGGACTTTTGAACGTGTCTTCAAACGGTACGTCCGGTGTTTCCTCGTGTTATTTCAACTCGAAAAAGTTTGTGACGTACCGCGCAGGCCAGGGTGTTCAGGCGCGTCAGACGATCCTTTTCTCGTACCCGTCTGCGACCAACGGGTGTATGCAAATAGCAGGGGTCGGTTTTGCCGTTGCAAATACCACACAAATCATAGACTTTGCCGGGTTCGGGTACGGAAACGTCTCCAACTCGACCCAGTTTGGGATCCTCTGGAGACGCAACGGAAACGATACATTTTACCCTCAAACCTCGTGGAACTTTGATACAGTCACGGGCAACACAAAGTCAGGTATGACTCTCAATCCCCAAGCACTCAACTCCTGGCAAATCCAGTTTCAGTATTGCGCAAATATCCTCTTTTACCTTGAAAATCCGAGTACGGGGCGGTACATTCTCGTCCATTCCATTCCTACAAACCAGCTTGTACCAACCATTCCAAACTTCCAGAACCCGACCCTTCAGATGGCCTGGTACTCGAACAGTGCATCAGGGTCTTCAAACACCATCTCAGTCTATGCCGCGTCTGGCGGACACTTTCTCGAAGGGTCTCGCAAGTTTACGAGTTCTCGAGGGGCTTTTTATTCGGCCCCAACAGCAAATCTCGTTCCAGGTGTTGAGACCATGATTTTCGCAATTAAGAATGCTACATATTTCGGAACAAATGCACCAGGTGTCATTGCAAACAGAAGCCAAATCCATCTGAGAAGTTTTAGTATCTCTTCCGGTGGATACGCAACGGGCGGTGCGGGACCAAACGCTTTCCAATTGAGTCCAGCACCTGCCACTCTTAATATCCATCAGATTCGAAACCCAACGACAAGTATTACAAACTGGGTCCCATATAGCGGGACGAATCAAAGTGATGCAGACGGCTCGAACATTTATGGTCAATCGACCCTGAGTTCGAACTTGTCCCAAATTACGGGAATTACAGGGGGTAATACAGGATTTGATGTTAATGTTGCATGTGGGACGTCTCAGCAGTTTGATTTCGAGCCGTACGAGTCGGTCGCGTACCCTGGAGACGTTCTTGTATTCACGGCAAACGTCCAGAGCATTTCAGGTCTTGTTTCCTACGTGAATGTTTCCTTGGCTTTGACGTGGAATGAGGATTTGTAGCGAGTCACGTAGTGACTCTTCCCAGCGCAGCGGTTCAAGCACTTTTAAAAACTTAAAACAATTTATATGCACCTCGACGAGATTGATGGTGAGCTTCACATACTCGATGAGAATAACGACATCATACATGTGTTTGAGCGGGCGAAGAGTTCCGACGCGAACGGAGAAGTGACTTTGTCCCGTGCAGCCTACAAACACATGTGTGGATGGGTCAAGAAGTACTGGACCCCCGACTCGGACCCAGACGACCTATGGGTCCGGGCCGAACAGGCCTGGGACGCTCTGACCCCCGAGCAGCAAATGTACCTCTGGAACATGAGTCACCAGGAGGAACAAAATGCACAAGACTTGTGTACCGCGCTTCTCGCGCACCTTTCGGAGTACAGAGGTCTTGAGAATGTGAAAAAGGCTTTTTATGGAGCTATACGGTCGGTTTTGGACCAATTCACCTAGACCAGTTGCGCAGCAACTGTGATCCCCCCTTTTTTGTTTTAAAATTACTTGAGTACTAAGCCGAGTCGCTGTGCGACTCCCCTTTGGCCGTTTACTTCATCATGGCATACACGTAGTGCATCAGCAGGCAGAAGACCAGCGCGTGGATCAGCACACCGATCTGGGTGGGCTTGCCCTGAGCGTCGGTGATGTAGTCGCCGACCAGGGGCAGCTTGCTGGTCAGGTCATAGGTCATGGGGTTGGCAACCAGGAAGAAGAGGACGAAGCAAGCAACCTTGGACATTTGGTACTATATACTTTGAAAAAATTTACGAGTGCCATAATTTAACTTGTGAAGACCCTGTGACGTTTGAGAATACACATTGGTTCGGCCTACCCTGTGCGTTATATACAGCCTGAACCTGGGCCGCGGTCAAGGCTTTGTTGAATATGCGGAGGTCGTCGTATTCCGCTGAACCGGGTGAGTAAGTCGCCAGAGGGTTTCTGTTGAGTGCTATTGTTGAAACTGAAAATGATCCAAGAGCCACTGTATTGGTTGTGAGAGATCCGAATGAGCTTGCATTCAAGTAACATGTTATGACAGAGTAAGATGCACCGGGACTACATACTATTGCTAAATGGCTCCAAGATCCCGATGGCAAAGCTGGAGATTGTCCAGTCTGAAAAGCCGTACCCAAACTCTGAGGATTTTGACAATATAGAACAACTTGTCCGCTTGAAGCACCTAAAATATTGAAATATGAGGAGTAAGTTGAGTTTATACCTGCAAAACCAAAAAATGTTGAATTTCCTGAACTATAAAATAAGTGAGGTCTCAACCAAAAACACATAGTAAATCCATTGATAGAGGAAATTGACGGCGTTAGTGCCACAGAAGAAGACCCGTAAAGCACTGCATTACTAAAAGAATTAGTAGGACTGAAAACATTAATAGAAGCGCCGTATTTTCCAGCTAGATTATAGGTTACAGTACCTGAAACCGATGATGGCGCCAAACCCGTCACGGAGTCCACGCTCGACGATTCAAATTGCCATGCCAAACTGGGTTGGGGTACTCCGGCCGTTAAGGACATTTCGTCCCTCTGCTATTTCCGGACCTTTTTTTTTGCTCCGTAAATACCAGATATGGGCTACAGTAACGTGGCTGGCGACTTGAACGTCGCCGCAACAACGACGCTCAGCACACTTATTGTGAATGGTTCAACCTTTCACTATGGACCCATCACAAGTACGAGTAATGCGTACTTTGCAAACTTGGTCGCAAATAACTTTACGGTCACTGGAAATTTTACAATCACGGCCACAAACACACAGGCTTCAAACTCGCTTTCTATAGTCAATCAGGGGTCGGCAACCGCCCTGTACGTGAACCAGAACGAGACAGTAGCCCACGTTCACAATGCGTTCGAGGTTTGGGACCATACGACACTGGCTATGGTCGTTGACCCTAACGGGAACGTGTGTATTCACACATGGCCGAGCCCGAACTTTGCTTTGACCGTTGTTGGTGGGACTTCCATGGACACCCTGACTCTGAGCACACCTTTGGCCATCTCATCAGGAGGTACGGGCACGGCCACGGGGGCGACTCAAAACTATGTATTTGCTGGTCCCTCTGTAGGTTCGGCCGGTGCGCCCTCGTTTCGGGCCCTTGTGAACGCTGATTTGCCCTCATACGTTGTCGTATCGAACATCTACTCGAACGGTACAGCTCTGTATGCCCTCAACTCCTCGAACCTCATAGGCAACGTCGCGAGTGCCAACGTGGCTCTCGTCGTGTCCCAAGCCGCCCAACCCAATATCACTTCCGTAGGTATCCTGTCTGGTCTCACAATCCAAGGATTGCTCGTAGCCTCCAACGGGTCTGGAATTTCAAACATAAATTCGTCAAACCTTTTTGGGAACGTAGCGAATGCAAATGTAGCCCTGGTCGTTTCCCAAGCGGCCCAACCGAACATCACGTCTGTGGGCACCTTGACCGGCCTGAACGTCCAGGGTTTACTCATAGTCTCCAACGGGTCTGGAATTTCAAACATAAATTCATCAAACTTGTTCGGGAACGTGGCGAATGCAAATGTAGCCCTGGTCGTTTCCCAAGCGGCCCAACCGAACATCACCTCCGTAGGTCTTCTCACAAACGTGGCCGTCTCAAATTCCTTAACAACGACCAACGTATTTGCGAACACTCTGACCCTTTCGAACGCATCGGCAAGTATCACGGGAAACCTGTACGTATCGAACGCCATTACAACGACAAATATCATAACTGCCGGGTTCTCATCAAATGCGACCAACACAACGTTCAACTTTGATACAGTCACGATTCCCTTTGTATATTCAACCACTCAGAACGTATCGAGTACAAGCAACGTCCTTGTTCAGAGTATTACAGGCTCGACCGGTCAGGTCTCTCTGTACGTGACTGGTAACGCCTACGTCTCGAACGCCCTCGTGACGACCAACGTGGTGGCGACCCTGGCAAATATCACGACTCTGAACGTTGCATCGGAGTTTGTGACTTTTTTGGTGGCCGGGAACGTGTATTCAGCAAACGCGCTTCAGACGACAAATGTGTCCGCCTCTGGAAACGTCATCATAGGACCGACCCCAACGGCAATTCAGGCAAATCTTCACGTCGAACAAGGGAGCATATTTATAGGAAACTCCGGGGTCGTTGGTGCAAACTATACCTCAGTAGGATCCCCAAATCTCTTGTTTTTCGACAACACATCAAATAATACGGTAATTCCAAACAAAATTGTTCTCTTTTCAAACGGGGCCGGAAACACGTCCACAGGACTTGGCGTTTTTGGCGCTGGTCCTTCGAGTGCATCGGTTGCGTATTACACGAAAGATTCCCACTATTTCTATGCAGGTTTCACAACTGCCCCTTACTGTGTTGGCGGGTTCTCGAGTGCAAGTACTTTTACGGTAGGGTCTACTCCAAGCTCCGTGAATGCTAAGCTCTGGGTCACAGGTCTGGCACCAACATCAAACATCATGACGCGTATCGATGGATCGAACGTCGCACTCGCAACTTCGGGAGCAGGCCTCGTGGGCTTTGGGACGACGGCCCCGACATCGAATCTCCACGTCATCGGGAATATCTACGCATCGAATGCCCTCACAACGACGAGTATTTTTGGGAACACTATGGCCCTCTCGAATGCTTCTGCAAGCATCACGGGGAACCTGTACATTTCAAACGCCCTAGTAACGACTAATATTTACGCGAACAATTTGACTTTGGGTAACGCCACATCAGTTCTGAGCGTCGTCGGCAGTATCAACGTTCAGGGAACTGCAAATATTTCAGTCGCGAACATATCCAACATTGTGACACAAAACGTGACAGCCTTTGGCACGAGTCTCGTCGTGACGGGTGTGACGGTCAATGGCAATGTGTACGTCTCAAACACATCTACGGCCGCCAACGGGTTTTTAGCGACGGGTACTTTTGGCGGCTTGTTCCCTGATGGCATCGTCATGGACTATGTCCAGGGTACGGTAGGGAACGGACGCTTATCTGTAGGAGTAAATGACGCTCTTACTTTTTACACTGGAGGTCTCGGAACAACTTCGACCGCCTATTTTGATCCAAATTTGCGTGTAGGTCTAGGGACCGTGAGCCCGGGTTCGAACCTCCATGTGGTCGGAAACGTGTACGCCTCGAATGCCCTTTCAACGGGAAGTGCCTACCTCACAGCATCACTCAACGTCCAGGGAACATCCAACTTGTACGTCGCAAACATAGCAAATATTTACACGACAAATATCGTTGGCTTTGTCGGGTCTCAGTGGACCGGTCAGACGGGATCTACAATTTACTACATAAATCCGGTCGGTATAGGAACATCTACAGCTGGAGCGAACCTTACAGTCTCTGGAAACATATACGCCTCGAATGCCCTTTCAACGCCAAGTATCTTCACAACAGGAACCTCGAACCTGACTACGGCAAACATCACGAATATTCAGACAACAAACTTCATTCCTGCATCCTCTGGTCTTTTCTTGAACTTGTACTCGACGTATACTCTGACGAGCGCTGGAAGTTGGACCGGAAACATAGCTGGAACAATCACGTCCAATTTGTACACTCTGTTTGTGTCGCCTTACTCTGTCCCGGGAGGTCAGTGGAACTCGTACGGAACCAGTGCGCTCGTAACCGCTCCGACGGCCAACGGGGGTATCAGGTTCAACCAGCCTGGACCTTACATGATCACGACTGTCATCTCGGCCGACTCAGGTATCAAGACCATCGCCCTGTCCAGTAACACCGGAAACACGGTCGACCTTCACTCGAACATCACAAACGTTTGGCAATACTGCTACCGGTTCCCTTTTGGGGATGTGAACCCTTGGCCCGTGACTATACCAGTCAACGTCACCAACACATCCCAGTACTATTACCTGGATATCGAGGCAAATAATCAGACGGACAATATCCGACAAACAGCCTATTCAAACGTCACGACACTGGCGTATACAGGATCGTATGTTATTATCAGGCCTATGTGAAACAAATGTTTCGCCTTAGTAGAGGATGTCATCATCGACCCAATTTTATCGAAATTTGGTCGGGCTAGGGAATATCGGAGTCGGGACAACAACTGCGCCCGGGTCCAATATTCAGGTGACTGGAAACATCTATGCGTCAAACGCTCTCGTATCTGCAAATGCTTTTCTTACGAATGCGGCAGTCTCGAGCCTCTTGGGCGTCGGAGGGTTCACGTCCGTCACAGGAGGGGCTGTCCTTGGCGTGACGGGTAACATATACGCCTCGAACGCCATCACGACCCCAAGCGCTTTTTTCACGACCGCGACGGCTACGAGCCTTTTGGGGGTGGGAGGGTTCACACCCGTGACCAGTGGAGCGGTCCTTGGTGTCACGGGTAACATCTACGCCTCGAACGCCATCACGACCCCAAGCGCTTTTTTCACAAGCGCAACATCCACGAGCCTTTTGGGTGCAGGAGGGTTTGTACCCGTCACGGGAGGTGCGGTCATTGGTGTGACGGGGAACATCTACGCCTCGAACGCCGTCACAGCGCCAACCCTGATCGCCTCGAGCCTTTTGGGGGCCGGAGGGTTTGTACCCATCACGGGAGGTGCTGTCATTGGCGTGACAGGTAACATCTACGCCTCGAACGCCATAACAACTCCGAGCGCTTTTCACACGACCGTAGCCTCAAGCCTTGTAGGAGCAGGAGGGTTTGTACCCGTCACAGGAGGTGCTGTCATTGGCGTGACAGGTAACATCTACGCTTCAAACGCGATAACAACCCCGAGCGCCTTTTTCACGACTGCAGCGTCCACGAGCCTTTTGGGGGCAGGAGGGTTTGTACCCGTAACGGGAGGTGCTGTCATTGGCGTGACGGGGAACATCTACGCCTCGAACGCGATAACAACCCCGAGCGCTTTTCACACGACCGTAGCCTCGAGCCTTGTAGGAGCCGGAGGGTTTGCACCCGTCACGGGAGGGCCCACGATTGGTGTCACAGGTAACATCTACGCCTCGAACGCTCTCACAACAGCAAGCATTTATGGAGGAACCATCACGGCTTCTGGATCGTTTTCAGGCCCAGGGACATCACTCACAGGTTCGGCTGCAAGTCTTTCTGTCGGTGGCTCCGCAGGATCTTTGAGCACAACATTCACAGCCGGATACGTCTTGTATGGCCAGGGAACGGGTGTTCCTAATTTTAATTCAGGATTCACTTTTACATCTGGTTCGGGCGTGAGCGTTACGGGCTACGTACAGGCAACAGGCGATGTTGTAGCTTACTTTTCGGACGAGCGTCTCAAGATTAGGACTGGAGCTCTAGAAAACGCTCTAGAAAAGGTGTCAAATCTTTCAGGGTTCACGTTTATTACAAATGACCTTGCCAGGTCTTACGGGTACACGGACGAGCGTCAAAAGGTTGGCGTCAGCGCTCAGGAAGTTCAGAGAGTCCTTCCAGAGGCTGTGAGTCCCGCGCCCTTTGACACGGAGGATGGAAAGTCAAAGTCAGGACAAAACTACTTGACTGTACATTACGAGCGTCTTGTTCCACTTTTGATCGAGGCGCTCAAAGAGGAACGCAAGGCTCGTGAGGTCCTCGAGGACCGCGTTCAGAAACTCGAGAAATATTTAAATCTCGAGTAACAGTAAATGGAGGCAAATATCTGTTATACCGTTGATACTTACATTGGTCCCGTGCCCAAAACGACCATTAACGGCTTCCCGTGCTTTTGGCGCCAGGACGTTGTGGAGACCATGATCCCCCTTTTGTCAAACCTTACACCGGACTCCGTGTTCCTTGATTGCGGCTCCATGGAGTCTTCAATGTCCTACCTGGCCAGTCTGTTTTCAAACGGCTCAATGATTTATTCTCACAATCACTGGACGGCGAGCGGGTGGGAGGCGGACGGGTACCCACTGGATGAGGCCGTGGCGACATTCTGGGACTTTTACGCTTCCGTAAAGAAACAGGGTATTCAGCGTAAAGTTGTCCCTATACGCGGTATGGTCCAGTATACTTTGGGTATTCACGATCCAGCGTCCGTGGACCTGGCTTTCATTTCTATGAATCACTTGGGTATAGACTATATAACCCTGGATGTGAACACCCTCATCACCCGCATGAAGCCAGGGGGTACAATTATCCTTGTTGAGAATTTCTCAAACAACCCAGCCTTTGACAAGATCCTGCAGACCGTGCCAAACTCGGCTCAGATTACTACACCCAACACGACGACCCAGCTTCACCGGATCATTCGTTTCATGTCCATAAAGTGTTAAAATATTCTCTTCAAGAGTCAGATGAGACTTCGGGGTGAAGCGTCACAGGTCCTTTCACTCGAGGATTGTGAACGTATAATTTCATTTGCAAATTCAATAACTTTTTATGATTGGAACTTGGACCTGACCAAAAAGACAACGGCCGATACGATTCGTCTCTCGAATTCGTTTCGGGGAGCTCCTCCAGAAATAAAAGAGGAACTCAAGCTCGTCCGACAAAGGGTCCTCTCAATCATAAAAAAGTATATATCGGAAGAGATATACGTAGAGTACTCGAACATTGCCCACCGCCCTCCAGGGTCGTCTCACCCCATGCACGTGGACAACCGGGTATACAATAGCAAGACCCGTGAGGCCGTCATCACCAAGACGAATAACCCTCCTACGAGACACTACTCTGCAATTTTGTACCTAAATTCATGTGAAGGTGGAGAGTTTGCCTTTCATAACAACGATACGCACGAAGAGGAGATTGTTCACAAGGTTGAACCAGGGAAGCTTTTGTTCTTCAGTTCGGGTATAGAGAACTTACACTCTTCAAGGAAAACACTCACGGACAGGTGGGCCCTTGTTATGTTTTTCACTCGAGATAAAAATGCCGAGGAAAAGATAGATTAGATAAATGGGCATCTGTCCAAAGAGTTTCGGTCCTTACTTTTGGGCCGTCTTTCACATTTCGTGTCTAGGAACGAAACATGTAGCAAACCTTACAAGTTTCATTCATGCATTCAAACACATAATCCCATGTGGGCATTGTCGAAAAGACTTTATAAGACTCATCGAGGAAACCCCTGTACCCGAAACGACCGATTCAAGAGACATATTTTACTGGTCGGTCGATATTCACAATATGGTTAACAAAAAACTCGAGAAACCAGAGATGGATCACGAGACAGCCTACAAAATCTGGATAGATGGATGTGAAGGTGAAACCCCTGAAAAGTGTGCGAGTTGTTCTTCTAAACAAAAGAAGGACCCGTTACCCATAGAGCAAGACTTCTCCGCGTTCCTTTTGTGACTGGTGTGACCCTGTGAAGCAAGAAACTTGGGAACACTATGACCGACCCCTTTTCTTTAGGGACCGTGCTGTCCTCATTCCCAATTTTATACTGAAATTCACCTCCTTCATACTCACTTGGATCCGAAAGCTGGACAACGACACTCAGTTTTCTGGTCGATGCTTCCACCCCCGTATCAGTGTGCCATGCATAGTGCCCTTCATAACTTTCATCGTACTCTGTAAACTGTATGTCCTCACTGAGACCCGTGAGGGCAAAGTTATACACGTCGTTATTACACGACTCGATGATCCTGAACAACATATCATATATGTACCCAAAGTCCGAGCGCTTGAGAAAGGTCACACGGGACTTGCGAACTTTTGGAGGTGCACCTTCTGTAGACTCACCAACACCCCCAAAGTGAAGAGGGAGTTGCTTTGCACTTTCGACCAACTTATCAAGGACTCGCAAGTCTAACGGGCCATACTGTTGAACATTCATCAAGAATCTGTTGCTTTTTGGTTTGAAATTAAGCTGAAGACTTGAGTAGTCGCGCTCTTGGGCCCGACACGTCTCATCATTATAGTCCGAGCCGTCAACAGCCTTTATGCAACACATGGCAAAATCACAATTAATCTTGCTTTTGTCGTTTATATTCATAATGTATGGCGCGTATACCTTGTCAACACTCGAAGAACTAACGAATATTTCTCCGGCCTTTGTTATCGACAGACCCCTACATATAATTCTGTGCTTGACTTCCGTCGGGTCGTCTAATCTGTGAACCTCGTCAACAATCTTCGTTATCGTGTTGTACTTGCAAATAACGTTTGTCGCGTCACAGAAAAATATGTCCCGTTCTACCACGACGAGATCGTGGCAATAGTACCTTCCGGTATCTATGACTTCAATAAGCTTCCAGTCCTGATCAAATACCTTTATGAGAGACTTTGTGTTACCATCTTGACTTGGTGAACCATTAAGCATAAAGTTCTTGAGAAACGGGCACATGATATAGAACTTGTTGTCGAACACGGTTATCGAATTCATGTGCTCATACTTTTCAAAGGAGCCCTCTTGTCCGTTTTTCTTGTACCACGCACTAATCGCTCTATCGAGTGGATAAATGTATTCTTTTGCTGAAGGATTATCGAGGGGTACACGCAAAACACGTTGAAAAGCAGTCTCGAGTATGTACAGACTGTTTTTCCAAATAATAATTTGGTGAGCTCCGTTATCAATTCCAGTGAGGAATACGCGAGGATCTATAATTTGACCAGTTTCACTAATCTGAAACTTGAGTACGTACCCTTCACATGTTGGACTGTGTAGATTTGCTGAAGTTGGCACTCCACAAACGTACCAGTCGCGTCCGGTATGCGTCATACCATAAAATGCACCGTCATATATCTTTTGCGTAAAGTCTACGTAAAGGCCTGACCGAGATGTACAGAGATACCTCATTACGCTCTTCAAACATTTTTGACTCGTAGTTTCCACGCAATAGTTATTCGCATGTCCGTACAGAACCGGGTCGGGGCTTTCCCTCTATGAAGTCTATTTGACTTGAAAAATACGGCGCTGTTTGTTTCAGGGGGCACGGACTGAATCGTTCCATCCTCGTTCTGAAACTCTGTACACCCACCCCACGTGTCAAGGTCCAGAACCTCATTCACGTACAAGAGGAAGGTGTACGCATTCTCGTCGGGATTATCTTGGTGCCATGACCCATCCATTCCGTAGTACTGTCCGTTGGCATACACACGGTCGAGAGTGAATGAGAGCCCCGTGAGCCGTTCTATGATGGACAGAAACTTGGTCCCAAACATCTCGTTCTTTGAAAGGTCCATGTACAGGAAAGATATAGGGTTCGAGTCTTCGGACTTGCCTCGGGTCGTCCAAGTGCCCGCGTCAATAGCCTTTTTAATAACGTTAAACTCGAGGACGGACAGGACGTTTGTGAACCTCATGAAATCACGTGAAGTACTCACTGGAACTTGGGACAAAAACTGACTTATGGCCCATCGACCCGACCCTGTGAGAGGTGTGACCTCGTGCGTCGTCCACGAAGGAAAAATGAGGAGGCAATTGTTTGTTATGGGGACCTTATAGGTTCCGAAGTACAAGTCACCACCCTCGAACGCTTTGGGCTCATCCCATGTATAGTAGATTGCTGTAAACACAGACTCGTCTGTGTGAGCCTTATAGTGTCCCGAGTTTTCATAGTAACTCGCCAGGGTCGTTTCACTGTTTGCGTTGCGTAAAAACCCAAAGAGCCAGTGACGCTTTTCAAGTTCTGAAACGATCACAATGTCTCTGTACTTGCGAGTAATGATAGGGAGGGGGCTATTGGGATCGAGAAAGAGACCTTTGTTGTGCTTTTTCACGTTACCAAGTATGGTCCGGGCCGTTCCTGTTTCCTCTGGACCTTTCAATTTTGGTAACAAATTAAGAAGTTCGGGTCTGATCATGTCCAGCTCTTCTTGGTTACAAAAGTTACGTATGATGGCAAACACGACTGGGCTCGTGTACACCTGAAACTCCATTAAAGATGACAGGGTATAATAAATACATATGGATGTCGCAGAGGCTATCCTAGAATTTGGAGCATGGATCATATCCGGCTTTGTAAGAGACGTCTATATCAGGGGTGAACCAAACTTCAATGATATAGATGTTGTGTGTGAACTTGAAAAAAGGTACGAGTTTTTCGAGAAGTTAAAGATGAGGTTCAACAATGTGAAAATAGTACGAGAAACGGATCTCAGAAACACTCCTAAGAACAATGTCCCTTTTTGTAAAAGAGCTGAACTTATATCAGTGAATGGTCTGAAGGTTGATGTTATGTACTATGACACGTTTGACGATTGGAAATCTGAAAAGTCGTCCGTGGACTTTACGCATGCCATTTTTTACATGTCAAAAGATGTTCTTGGTATTCAGTACTTGCCCGAGGGATACACCTTTGTAGAACTCTTGAACCTTGTGCGCCAAAAAAAGTTCAGTCACGTGAAAGCCCGAGTAAGAACAAACGAGCTTGCACATGGTAACATTCAAAGGTCCCAAAAGTTTATGGAGAGAGGGTGGAAACTCGTTTTTAAGTAAACTGGAGTGTTCCTTGTTGGACTTGAATAGATGCTATTGTTCCAGATTGTTGAATAGCGTGAATGGCTCCGGCCGGATTTGCTCCCTGTGCAGGGGTTAATCCAGCCGTCACCACGACTATCTGCTGTGCAGATGATTGCTGAGAGAGAATGTACCCGCTGCTATATACAAGGGGAGATGCAGGCCCCTGATTGTTTGTCGCCGTGTTCGGAGCGGTCGGTGTAAAGTTTGGAGTTCCCCCGGGTGCAGGAATATAAGGATTTGTACCAGAGTTTGTGCCTCCAGATGCAGGAATATAAGGGTTGAAATTTGGGTTTCCTCCGGAGGCTGGAACGACTGGGTTTGTACCTGCGTTTGTATGGCCAGGTACTGGGTTTACCGGATTTGTACCAGAATTGTACGTGTACGCCGGAACAACTGGGTTTGTACCTGAATTGTAAGAGTAGGCTGGGTAATAAGGGTTCACACCTGAATTATAGTTGTAAGCCGGGTAGTAAGGATTCACACCCGAGTTGTAAGAGTAAGCCGGATTTCCTGGGTTATAAGCATTACAAATACTACAGTGATTACACGTATAACATGAGCACGGGCCACAAAACTGAGTACAGTTTCCTCCACCTGCAGGAACGTACACAAAGTTTGGGTTTCCTCCACTGGCCGGAACGTACGCAAAGTTGGGGGTTCCTCCACTAGCCGGAACGTACACGAAGTTTGGGGTCCCTCCGGGTGCCGGAACGTACACAAAGTTCGGGGTCCCTCCTGGTGCTGGATTGTAAGGATTGAAATTTGGTGTACCTCCCGGGGCGGGAATGTACGGATTCGTTCCAGAATTGTTCCCTCCAGATGCTGGAATATAAGGGTTGAAGTTTGGGTTTCCTCCCGAGGCTGGGACGACTGGATTTGTTCCAGAATTTGCTGGAGGATTTGGGTTCACCGTATTTGCAGACCCGGTCGCTATGGTCAAAGCGCCTGTTGACTGCGCCCTGTTCCATAAAGAGAAATAGCCTTGTTGTTGGGCAGTACTCAGTACGGTCTGAAACTGAGTCGAAGACAAAGCGCCAGTTCCTGTAAGGTATCCGAGCGTTCTGTTTTTCAAGTTGGCAGTTGTGACGTTTGCACCGGCAGTTCCTGCTGCACCAGTGTTTCCAAGAGGGTCTTTATAAAATGCAGTTGGTTGTGTACTATTATTTGTCATGTTCCCAAGTTGAATATTCGTTCCTGCAGGTGCTCCAGACAGGGTTCTTCCTATAGCACCGATCTGAACTGTCTGCTGAATGGCTATAGACCGCAACTGCGACATTCTACTCTATTAAAAAGATTAAAAAATACTATGAACGTCGAGAACTTTTTTGACGATGCGCGGTACTCGAGAGTTCCTTGTCTTGATCCGGACCCAAAGGAGTTCCCTCTGTACTACAAAGCACGCAAATACGAGTATCTCCTGAACCCCGGAGAAAGGCTATTTATACCGACCGGTTGGTTCCACTTTGTAGATTCTAGAGAGTTGGATCCCAACGCTGGTATGAATATAGCCGTGAACTTTTGGTTCAACTCGAGGGCCAATGAAAGCCTTCCGAGGGTAAAACGACACGCCATCACGACCGAAGATGTCTTCAGGGAGTTGAGAAAGAAAGACATTAGGTGTCTCCGGTCTTACAACGGAATCTTTCCATCTATAACTATTCAGCACCATTTTCCGGATATGAAGATCAAGTTTGAAAACATGCCTTTTGACGACTTTCTCGAACTCAATAACCCTCAGTACTACATAGCTCAGAACAAGCTTGAGAATTCTGATCTAAAAATAGATGAGATCTTTGACGAGTCACTGAGCAAGAATGTATGGTTCAACAGGGGGCCATGTACGACCCTGATGCACCATGATGGTCAGGACAACTGGCTCTGTCAAGTGATTGGCAAAAAGCGAGTGATTCTCTTCGCACCTTCAGAGCAACCGAACCTGTACACGTTCAATCCGTACCCCTCGTACCTTCTTCAACAACTCAGGGCGCGCGTTTATAATAACTCATCTTTCCTTAATTTTGATAATCAGATACCGGGTGATATTGTGAATCGAATTCTATCAAGCTTAGAAGACACTACAGAGAAAAGGACCATTATAAACGATCAGGAACTCCAAGACATATTCAGGAGGGTCTATATGCTCTACGAGAATCACCTACAAAAATCAGGGTGTATGATTCACCCAGAAGTTGTTGCTCCAAATGTAACCTTTAGAATCTTTCGAACAGGGTGCAATTCAATATCACTCAATACGTCAGACCTCAACTACAACTTTATATTTTGCTTGAGAAATGGAGACGTGAGCATAGGACGGTACAATTTATCTATCAAACAAGGAGACATTCTAGCCTGCCCAGCAACCTTCGAGTACCCCATAACAATGTCAGGTTCAGGTGTGTATATTTTACCTACAAAAGAAAATGTCACAACTGTAGAAGATGGACCTAGTGTTTGAGTATTCACACGCTTTGTCACCAGAGTTTTGCAGACAGATTGTAGACCAGTTTAATTCCGAGCCCCGAGTCAAGACGTTTCCAAGTGAAAGCTTCATACACGTGTCTCGGTTTCTAGAATGGGACGACGTTATGAAAGAGCTCAAGCAAAAGTTGCCAGACTTTATTGACGTTTTCAGGAGGCACTGGTTGTCAAAATGGCCAGAGCAGCAGTTCAATTACAACATAATAAACGATGAGTCTGTGTTTGTGCGCAAGCTGAATACCCAGGGAGGTATATGGGAGTGTCCTTACTTTGTCGAGAATGAGCTGGAACGATTCATAGCCTTTTTCGTGTACCTGAGTGACGAGGGTGAAACTGATTTCATTCATAAAAAGGTCAAGGCCAAGACGGGGAAGCTCGTCATCTTTCCAGCGACGTGGCATGACGTGTACACTCACATAAATTGTGAGAACCGGTACATGCTTACAGGCTTCTTCTACAGAGCGCTGCCAAAATGCTAATAATAAAACCCTTTGCAAAGGTAAAATGGACCTCGTGTTTTCGGTTCCAAATCACCTAAGTGAGGATTTGTGTAATGAAATTATCCGGAGATTTGAAGAAGATCCGGATAAGTTCCCTGGTCAGGCGGGTGGGCGTTTCCAGCCCCACGTGAAGATATCAATCGATTTGGGAATCATGCCCCATGAGCGCTGGGCGGACATTGTGCTTCAGCTCCAAGAAAGACTCTATGATGCCTACCAAAAGTACGATGAATTTCTAAAAAGCAAGTTTCTAGGCTATGACCTCTCAAAGTCTATCAATAACACAGGGTTCCAGATTCAGAAAATGGGATCATACACGTGGCACGAGGATTCCAATTTTCTCAATGGATACGTTCGAACGACGACGTTTATATGGTACCTGAACGATGTACCCATAGAAGGGGGTACAGGGTTCTACTACAAGACGGAGAAACCCGAGATGGGCAAACTCGTCATCTTTCCAGGAACGTGGCCATACGTTCACTGTGGCTTCCCTACTGAGAACAAGTACCTAGTTACTGGGTGGACGTGGGAGAAAGTTGGTCAATAACAAGACCGTTTGAAGTTTGCGTGAAAGTTATCGTATTGTCTGGAGGGTTTATGACGAATGAGTTACTGACTGAATTCGAGTAAATAAGAAAAACGTTTGAGTGAATGTTTAAAAGGTCTAGAGATGGAAAAGGACCATCTGGAACAAGAGTTCTTGGAAAGGACACTATAGTGTTGAGAACAGAACCCTGAGTAGAAACCGGAAACCAATCGTCTCGAGGAGTAACTCCATTGCTCGTCCAGAAGAGTTCCCGGTACGACAAGGTCCCACATGCGACGCACGTTTCCGTCACTTGAGGAAATGATGTTCGGCCGTTGACCGTCATGGCCCCTGTTAACATATCAAGGTGTGCCATATATACACTCTGTCTAGGAAACTTTTTTAATATTAAATCCCGACGTCACGTTTTCAATGTATACAGAGGTGTTTCCACCCAAGTTTGAACCGCTGCACAACACGATGGAGTTGCTGGACGTGTTCGAGTATACGGCGAAACGATCGTGCCCGACACCCACAGCCGTAAGCTGAGGATACGGTCCCTCCGTAACGTACAAATAAGGGAACTTCAGTGTTACTATAGATCCCTTGAAAACTCTATAACTTGCGGGGAACCAATCATCCTTGGGTGTTACGTTTGCGCTTAGATTGAAAAGGTCCGAATAAGAAATTTGGCCGCACAACTTGCACGTCGTATCACAAAAGACGTTGGCCGTCTGACCGTTTACAGTCAACGTCCCATTTGTCATATCCAGATGAGCCATTAATTGTGACACAGAAAAAGTCTGTTGAGGTCGAGACGCGTCAGGTGAAGTTCACAGGGTCCGAGCACGTAATCCTGATAGAGTATCTGTCACTGTTCAGAACTTTCTTTATTCCGTGCCAAATGGACACGTTGAAAAAGATCATACGCCCCACCTTTGGGCGAATAAGGACGCCCTCTTTTGTGTAAAACTCACCGTTTTCAAAATCATCGTTCAGGTATATGACGGCGTTATAGACCATCGAGTGACACCCACACCTTTTTGGCTCCCAGTTATGGATGTGTAGTTCGGAATCATCATGTGTTGTAGAAATCCTTGTGAACAGTAAAGATTGAATACCGACAACCGCTCCGAAGTTTTCACGCAAACAACTCTTGACCTTTTCTTCCAGTTGCTTGTCTTCTATTCGTAAAGGGCCTAATGTCAGTTTATCTTTGTACTTTTGTATGTACCCGGCACACGTCTGAGCGTCCAAAAAGTCATCCATCATAAAGACCTTTTCGTAGAACACAGTCGGTCGTTTCCACCAAAAGATGAGAGTGTATCGGTCACACCCAAGAACCTTCTTGACCCCGTGCACAACGGTCGAACCGTTGAAGAAGGTAAGGGCACCAGTCTTTGGTTTATAGGTCACACCCTTTTCGGTATAAAATTCACCACCCTCAAAGGCGTCGTTCAAGTAAATGAGACTGTTAAAGTCCGTGTTCTCACGGCCGTTATCAATGTGCTTGTGAAGTCCCGTATCGTAATTTTGGGGCCAAATTTGAATCTGAGCCTGACTACACTCGAGTCGACACGAGAATTTTTGTTTCAAAAATGAAGTGACCTTTTGGACTATGGGATCATCCGTAATATCTATAGTACGTTTCGGCCAGTTGGTCATACTGTCACTGTGACTCTTGTGTTTGTCCCAATGGTTCTGTATCCTGTCTATATACGGCTGACACTCGGGCGCTCCGAGAAAGTCCTCGAACAAAAAGACGGTATCGTCCGTGTCCATTGGTACTCAAAGCGACTATTAATAACTCCGTCTGGCGCGTCGAGTACAGAACTTTAATGTAAATCTATATCAGGAATGCCCACCATCACGAATTATGGTGATGTCATCAACACTGGAAACGTTCAAACACAAGGGACGGGTGCCTCGGTTTTTTCAGGCTCTGTTCAGGTGACGAGCGGGATCATAGCAGGATCCCTTGCTTCTCAAACTGGTATACAGTACGGTGCTACCTCGGCCATCCAAGGTGGGTCCGCCGTGTTCGCCCAGACGGCCCAGGTCCAAGGAGTGCTCGGAGGGTCTCAAGCTCAGTTTTCAGGAGGTCTCGTGTACGGAGCCACCTCGGCTATACAGGGAGGGTCGGCCGTGTTCGCTCAAACTGTTCAGGGGAGTTCGATCGCCTCCCAAGCAGGTATAACCTACGGAACTACATCAGCGCTTCAAGGCGGGTCGGCGGCCTTTGCACAGACCGTACAATCTGGAGCTCTTACGGCCTCTTCGTTGACTTCCCAGACGGGTATAATATACGGTGCCACGTCTGCACTTCAGGGTGGTTCGGTCGTGTTCTCTCAAACCGCTCAGGTTCAAGGAACGCTCGGAGGGTCCCAGGCTCAGTTTTCGGGCGCTATAGGGTACGGTGCTACGTCAGCGCTTCAGGGCGGGTCGGCGGCCTTTGCACAGACTGCTCAAGTCACAGGAGCTCTCACAGCGGGGTCAGTGGCGGCTCAAGCGGGTATAACTTACGGTGCCACATCAGCAATTCAGGGAGGAACCGGTGTTTTTGCCCAGACTGTACAGGCAGGTTCAGTGACGTCACAAGGAGGTATAATCTACGGTGCTACGTCAGCGCTTCAGGGCGGGTCGGCCACTTTTGCACAGGCTCTGAGCACACAGAACATTCAGGGATCGGGCATCTCACAGTCGGCAGGGACGGGGTCAGCGACTGTCGCGGCGAGCACTGCGCTTGCCTACGCCATTCAACAGACGCTTGGTGCGACCCAAACAACTCTTTCACAGACGCAGGGAACGCTCGGAGCGACCCAACAGACGCTCGGTGGGACGCAACAACAGCTTGTTGGTACGCAACAAGTCCTGAGTCAGACGCAGGGAACAGTTGGGACACACTCACAGCAAATAGGAACCATGCAAGGACAGATTACCGCAACTCAACAAGGTCTCGGATCAACTCAACAGACACTTGGAGGGACTCAACAGTACCTTAATCAGACGGTAGGAGCTCTTCAGGGGACTCAACAAACGCTCGGTGCAACGCAGCAACAAGTGAATAACAAACTGCCTAGTCAGGGTGGCCAGGCTGGAAGTCTATCAAATTACGGAGATTTTAACAACTATCAGGGAAGTATTTATTGCGTCAACGGCGATGTCGTGGCGTTTTCTTCAGATGATCGTCTCAAGAATAGGATAACGAATATTCAGCAAGCCCTTGGAAAGGTCAACACACTGAACGGCTTCATATATACGTTCAATGATCTCGCCAAGAAGTTTGGGTTTAAAGATGAAAAGGAACAGGTGGGTCTAAGCGCCCAAGAGGTTCAGAAGGTTCTGCCCCAGGTTGTGAAACAAGCTCCTTTTGATATCCATCTTCAGACTGGAAACAACTATATTACTATTCAGTACGAAAAGGTCGTTCCTTTGCTTGTAGAGGCGATCAAGGAACTCACAGTGCGCGTGGAAATCCTCGAGGCTCAAGAAAAGTTGAGGAACTGAGTGATGGCGAATCTCCCCTGACCAGAGACGAGCTTCACCTCGTGTTCGGTACACGAAGGAAAGATGAGCATACAGTTATTCTCAATAGGAACGCAAAAGTCCCCAAAGTACAGATCACCCCCTGTAAACTCTTTGGGTTCTTTCCAGTGATATGAAATACACGTTATGACGGCCGCATCGACATGGGGCTTATAGTACGCCCCGTCATCATAGTAACTCACGAGCGTCTTGTCAGACAAGCGATCGCTCGGGTTTGTTAGGTACCTATAGAACCAGCTTTTGCCTTCGAGGTTCTTTTTGATGGAATCGTGACCAATCTTCCGATTTACGACCAAGATATTGCTCAAGAGTCGGTCCGTATAAATTTCATCCAAAAATAGACCCTTGTTGTTCTTGCGTGGAATACCGTTTGCATCTAGGGCCGCTCCCGTCTTTTTCGGTTCTCGAAACTTCCCTTCAAGAAAGTCGAGTTCGGCCCATACGAGTCTGAGCTCTTCGCTCGTATAGTAATTGCGTATGATACAGAAGGGTACAGGACTCTCGAAAAACTGAAACTTGGGAACCTCGTAGAGTTTCCAGGCGACTGTGATGCGCGTTTCGGTCCCAGAGGAGGGGGCGAGACCTCTGTGTTCAATTCTAGAATCAAATATGAGACCCGTATTCATGACGGCCGTCTGACGCATAAACACGTCACCCGACCGAAACTCAGTCTCTCCACCTTCAGTGAAAGAATTCATGTACAGGAGAAAGGTCCAGGTCCCTTCCTGATTATCATCCACGTGCCAATCTCCATCTTTTCCAACCTCTTGGCCGTTTGCATAGACCCGCTTGAGTCGGAGCGTCTTACCCGTCTTGGACACAATCTTATCAAAGATACGCCTTGAAAAAACGTCATAAGATCCGAGGTCTTTATACATGAAACAGTTTCCAGTCCCGACGGAACTTCCACGGGGAGACCAACCTTCCTTGTCTTGTAATATCTGAAAACATTCATGGTACTCGTCCTGTGTGAGGAGCCCTGGGTACGTTGTGTACATTTCTCTACAAAAAGGTATTGGTTTTAATTATGAATTACACAGGTCCTGAAGCATCTGAGCGACTTATTTTTGCAGATTCGACCAGTAGAGACTCGAACTTGTACCCTTCAGGAAACTCGTACACTCTTCATCTGACTCGGCCTATACGTAACATCGAACGGGTCGACCTAGTGTCTGCCCGAGTACCAAACACCATGTACAACTTGACCAACGGTTCAAACGTTTTTATGTTTAATAATTCGAACGTGAGTCTAAACAGCGGGTTTTACAGCGCACTTGCGCTTGCTCAGGCGGTTACGGCCATATCAGGAAATGCCCCGACTATGGACTATATTCAGTCCGAGGGGCACTATCTCTTCAGCAACGCCTCCGCGTTCACATTCGCGGCAACAAGTCGGGAATTTGCAACTATGGTCGGTTTATCGTACGGGCAAACCTATACCGCTGCGCTCGCAACGTCACTTGACCCGGGCTATTCTGGAAAGTACGTTCTTCGAAGCACAACTCTCGTAGACTTTTCCCTGAACGAGTATGTGTACCTTGACATTGAAGAGCTCCGGACTCCATTCAACGTGGATACTGGAGCGCTTCAAGGAACCTCGGGGACAATTTCAGGATCAAATGCGAACAGGTCCTTTGCGCCCATCATCATGGATGTCAGTTCGGCCTGTATCAAGAATTTTCATGAAAATAAGGACTATCGAGTCTCAGCGGACTACCCTGAGCCCATAAACTCACTCCAGCGCTTGACTGTTCGGTGGGTTGACAAGTCCGGAAACCTCCTGAACTTCCAGGGCTGGGACACCAACTCTTTTATTCTCCGTCTCCACGTGACCCCTGACCCAAAACCCACTCTCCCCCCTCCTCAGCCTCTAGAGGAGATACAAATCAAACGAATCGTGGAGGCGATGAAAGTTCAACCGCCTCCACCACCCGAGCCAAAGAGGCGTTTTCACTGGTGGATTATCATTTTAGTTTTGATTGGAGCTATAGTTGCCTATAAGACGTTCGGGGGCCAACTTGGACAAGTTGGCCCCGGCCCAGCCCCTGGAGGGCCACGAATCGCGCCTGGCCTGGTGTCTAGGCCGTGACGGCATACACAACATCGGATGGGTTCTTGATGGTGACATTACGAGCCACCGCCTTGACGACCATAAACACGACGATGGCCAGGAAGGTCGTAGCAATGGCCGCAACCACGTCACCCTTGACGCCACCGCCAGACTTGATAAACTTCTCCACGACGGCACGGACGGCGTGGAACCAGCTGATGGCCGCCGCGAACGTGAAGCCCATGACAATCATATTGAGGGACTGAGCCTCGAGCTGGAGAGCGACGGAAGACACAACACCTGCCATGTTTTATTATAGGTAAGCAAAAAAACTTTCGGACGGATCCCAAGGAACGGGCCCTGCCGAGTCCGGGCTGGAGGAGTTGAGCTCGGACCCTTTTTCCATCCCTCCAAAGCCCTGAGGTTCTTCTTCATCATCCTCAAAGTCCTCAAAGTCAACAAAGCTTGAGTACTCCTCATCTTCGTCTGAATCACTTATCGTGAAAAACGTATATGTCATTCACCTCTACCAAAAAAGGAGTTTTTGTCAACTGCGTTTTTCAGCGCACGCTCAGCTGGACTTGTTGGGACCCACTGATCCCACGTGTCTGCACACTCATTCATCTTACAGGCCGTGTCATCAGATCCCTCGTACCGGGCCCAGGGGTCATCGGGTGAGGAATCAGTGTCTGATTCCGACTCGGACTCCTCCTCTTCGTCTGAGTCACCATGCGACTCGTCCTCCCAAACCTCGGGAAACAGCGAACCAATCTGACGCCCAGTGACGTTCCTGGCTGCGTACATGAGCCCGTAGCTCATGTCCTGAGCCATTATACAGTTTCGACCGCACGCCTTGGCATAGTGGGCCGCAAGGACCGTTGCGGACTCCATAACAGGCAGGAAAAGGTCCATGGCTGCAGTCTCAATTTGAGACGTATCCATCTCGCCGTCACCTGTACGCATCATACGAAGAAAGAGACGGAGGTCTCTAACTAGAAAAAGTTCGAAAAGGTCACCTTGGCCGAGTTGTTCGAGGTTTCAAGGAAGTTGTATGACACGGCATATACGCGGATATACACGTTCTGAGAGTTGTTTGTAAAGTTCAAGTACAAATTTTGGTTCTTAATTCGTGACAAGTTCACGGACCCTGTCGGGGAGTCCCCCTCGGGGTCGAGACTGAATGAGTACATGTAGAACAAACGGTTAGGAACTCGTGTGTGAAACTCGAGTGACTGAATGATGCGAACAAACTGAGGAGTACCCACTGTGAGATCTATGCGTGAAACTCCATTAAAGTCGAGTTCGAGATTGGCCAAGAGATCAGTCGTTCCTATGGTCTGCGTGGCCGCCGCTGCGGCTCCTGTACTACTATAATCGTACCCTCGGGCTGCATCTTGTTGAAGGACGAAGAACATCTCCTTTACAGGGTTGTAAAATTCAATCTTACACTGAACAGTGCTCACACCAGCCGGGGCAAAAAATTCGTTACGCTGGACCTGTTCAAAAATTTGAAGACGATTTGCACTTGGTATTTGTCCGTCGATTCTCTTTCCCTGAATATAAGCAATCTCACGATCAGACAGGTAAGTGTACTCGATGTTCAATTGGGCCGTAATGGGCGTTGTTATGAGTGTTGGCGGACTCGTGAAAAAGGTTGTTGGGTTCCAGACGATGCGAATCGTCACGGGCTCTTTGAAGGCACACAAAGGGAGACCCTTGACGAAGCTCGAAAAGGGAAGAGGAATTGTGTATGCACCCTGAGGGACCGATGAATACGTCAGGTTCTTGCCATCCAAGAATGAAAGGGCAGGCTGTTTCCCCTTGGGAATGGTCAAGTCGTACAACATCTCGATGTATTCTCCATAGAGCCGTTCGATGAGCTCGGAGCCTATGTATAGTTCGACGTACTGAAACATAAGAGTTCCTACAGAGTCGAGGACATTGACGCCAGTCGGGAAAAAGGTCTGTTGGCCAGACAAGGCACCCGGGAACTGTATATACAGGAGCATATTCGTAATGAGGTCTCCGGACTTGGGGATAATCCTGTGATTTTCAGAACCGAATGTAACACCTGCTTCATCGAATATAACTTGGTCAAGACGAGATGAAAACTGGGTCTGACCTTGGTATTTTTCGATGAAATAGGTGACTTGAGGGTCACTACTGAGTGAAATGTCTTCCTGGCCGAGGAAAACCAAACTGGCACGACCGGCCATACTTATAAATCTGCAGGAAAAAAGGAAGAGGCGCTGAGCGCCTCTTTTGCCCGAAGGGCGCCGCCGTTTGAAAGAGGTCGCTACGCGACTGGTCTCAGTGAAACATAATACCGGCAATTCCGTTTTCAACACGGAGGATGTTCTGACTTATAGCGATGACCCTGAAGTTCTTTGGAGGGTAGTTTGAATTTGCGTTGAAGATATTCATTTCAAGAAGTACCTGTTGAATACGGCTAAAGTTCACCTGGCCAGAGGAAAGCGTCTCAAAGGGAGTCCTCGAAAAGGAGTACATGTAAAACTGACGGCCGAAAATCTGTTGTTGGGGCGGGGGAGGCTTGGAGAAAAAGTTGATGTGCTTGAGAAATGGTTCAAGGGACCCGAGGTACAGGTTATTTGTCGTACTTGTCAGGAACACATCTTCACCGTTGAATGACATACCCAGGCTCACGAGACCATTTCCCGAATAGTCATAAGCGATGTTTGTCTGAGGCTGTATGATGAAAAAGAGCTCTTTGATGGGGTTATTGAATTTTAGTTTGAAAATAGAGGTTTGAAAGTTTTGGGGGAGGATAAACTGGTCATACTGACACTGGGTTATGACATAGTCCAACTGATGACTCTGGAACCAATCAATCTCCGGGTTCGACAGGTACACGTACTCTGTAATGATTGTTGCGTTAAGAGCTGGATTTGTGACGGCAACGGATGTCAAGTTGGAAAAGTTGTTAAAAGTGACCCAGACCTCCACGTCTTGACGCCCGAGTGCCACGATGGGCAAAGAAAGCTCGGGGTTTCCGTAAAAGTAATATGGAAGGTTCACATAGTACGTACGGCCAGGTGGCGGGACACTTGTTTGTGTGTCGTATTTTCCAGTAAGAAGCTGAAGGCCCGGTTGATTCTCATAGGGAACGTTGAGCTCGTTCCAAACCTCTATGTATTCACCTGAAAGACTCTGGATTGTCTGTCCACCCACCTTGAGGTCTGCATTCACGATAGCAAGGGTCCCAACGGAGTCGTAGTACGCAAAGGTTCCACCAAAGTTACCAGACGTGACGGGGGAAGCAAGAGGCGTCACCGAAATGAAAGTGCCCGGTTGGACCAACCCCCCGGACGGGGTCGTGACGACTGTAATCCCGTACGAGGCTGTGTTATCGGAGATGTGAAAGGGGACGGATATGGTATAGGGCGGTGATGCGGAGTATGAAAGAGTCGGGTTATAGTACTGTAAAAAGTTCGAGTCACTATTTGTGATGATGATATTTGAAACAAAATTGGTCGTGTAGAAGACGCCTGTAATCATGTAAGACCCGACGTTCGAAAAGACAAGGTTCCCCGATGGGTTCACCGTGACGAAAGCCTTGGAGTTTCCGTTTGACGTGAAGTTGTTCGCCAAATTAAGAGGAGTAGTGAGAGTTGTTGAATTAGACTGAAGCAAGATGCCGTTATACGGCACGACGATACTGGGAAAAGTACCTGCCGTAACCCCTGTCTGTGTTACAGCGAAAAATGAATTATTTAATAACAAATTTGAAGTTGAAGATCTCTGGGTCGCGACGTTTATGAAGTAATTTGATGTGTTACTTGCAACAATAGGTATAGAAAAAGCATACGTGGGGTTACGACCTTGTTGGGACATATCATACGTGTAAGAACTCGTTGTGTTTCCGACCGTTACGTTTGTGACGTATATTTCAGATAGGTTACTTGTGATAGCATTTGAAACGCTCAGGACTCCTGTAACTATATACTGACCATCTATACTAAAGTTCAAGTTTGATGTCTTTGTCAGAGTGACGGTAGAATTCAGAGGGGAAGATGTATTTGAATACAAAAGAACACGTGACCCGTATTGTGAGTTTGCGGATGTAAGAGTGATGTTATTCGAGAGTGGGTAACAGTCGTTAGCCCATGTTCCTGACATGTACGTTCCGTTTATAAAGTTCCCTCCACTATTGGTTGTTATGTAAAAGGAATAATAAGAACCCGAGGTTGTAACAAGTATAGGAATAATAGCAGGTGATGAAGGGGTTGGAGACACCGTAAAGGTTTGTGTATAAGCAAAGGTTGAAGGAATTGTACCTGATGTATTATCAATTCCAGAGACGGAATAACTCAAAGAGAGAACCGAGCCAACATCCAAGTTGAAACCGGCCCGTACAACGTAGTATCCAGTTGTGTTGAAAATAATGCACCCTCCGGCCGATACCTGGAAAATACCAGTCGAATCGTAAACTGTGAATAATTGCTTATTTGAAATACTTTTGTTCAAGTTTAGATACTGTATAGAATTCGTTAAAGGGAAAGGGTTTATTAAGGCGACGTAAAACCCCGTGAGCGTATTCACGACTTGACCGGCCGTTTGGACCCAGCCGGCCTGCTGGAGGGTGAGTGCTGGCGTTACAGTATTTGATGTTGCGGTATAAACAAGGTTTCCGTAAGTGTCCGTGTAAGAGTATCCCAAAGGATCGAACCCCCAAAAGACACCCGAACCTGCATTGTTTGCTGTGTACGTCGACTGAACAATCACATTCGAAAGACCGACGCCTCCAGTTGAATACGTAAAGTTGAAGTAATTTGTATTTGAATTGTACGTTCCATATGTAGGAAAAAATGAAGAGGCCCACGTTGTGTATCCATTTGTAGAGTAGTAAGGGACGTTAAAACTTCCCGACTCGGGGACTATAGTTCCATTTGTCAGACCAAACCATAGTTGAGGAACGTTTCCTGCACTTGGGGCCAGGGGCCACGTCCAGTCACCGCCAGGATTGTAGAGTGCCGGAAGTATGAGTTTGAGTGTAAGTCCTCGTATGAGATCTCCTTTTGGTGGAATGTGACAAATACTCGTTCCGCCGTACGTCAAATACTGATCATTAAAAGGGATGTCGTACGCTTCAAGGACAAACGGTGTGTGCCTCTTGTACATTCCTGAAAAGTACGTCACTTGCGGCTCGCCGGTCAGATATGCATCTTGTTGTCCAAGGGCGGCGAGCTGTATGTATCCGGCTGACATGAGCCCGCCTCTAGTACTTGAAAATATTTGTTTCGGTCTATGTTGCGCGCCCCAGGCCACTTCCTATTTTGTTTTGAAAATACAGGAAGGAGGATGTCTTTGGCACTCCGAAAGTTCGACCCATCCAAGATGGGCGACGACAAGGTCTGCGTCTTTATAGGGAAGCGTGGAACGGGAAAGTCGACGCTCGTCACGGATATCCTGTGGCACAAGAAACACTTGCCGGCCGGTATCGCCATGTCAGGGACGGAGGAAGGGAACGGGTACTACAAGCAGTTTATTCCAGACCTCTTTGTGTTTGGAGACTATAACCGTGATGCCCTTGAGAAGATTATAGAGCGTCAAAAGAAGCTCTTGGCGATAGGGAAGTGCAGTCCGGTCTTTGTCCTTATGGACGACTGTATGTACGACCGGTCCTTTATGCGTGACGTGGCCATCCGCCAACTCTTTATGAATGGACGTCACTGGAAGATCTTTTTCATGATGACGACTCAGTATTGTATGGACATGACCCCTATGATTCGTACCAACGTGGACTACGTCTTTGCGCTTCGTGATAACGTTCGACAGAACCGCGAGAATTTGTACAAGGCGTTCTTTGGGGTCTTCCCAACCTTTGATCAGTTTTCACAAGTCATGGACGCCTGTACCGAGAATTACGAGTGTTTGGTCCTAGACAACACGTCCAAGTCGAACCGTATCACAGATTGTGTCTTTTGGTACAAGGCGCCCATCAGGCGAAACTTCCGGGTCGGGTCCCCGGCGTTCTGGCAGTATCACCAGAGACACTATAACCCACGGGCAGCACAGAGACCTGCCCAACCCGAACCGGCCGTCAAGAGGCGAGGCGGGTCCGTGAATGTAGTCAAACGCGCTTGACCTCCTTTGTTAATTTCCTCTTAAAATTCAGATGCTCACATACGATCCAAACGTAAGTGGACTCATTAACGAGATTCCAGAAAGGGAAGAGATGCCCGTCAACGAGGAGATTGCTCGCCAAGCCTTGAACCGTGACCCTGAGACTGCGACGAAAACCGTTCCAACCGGGTTGTTGAAGAATTATCAGCAGGAAAAAAAGATTGATGAATCTCAAATGGCTGATTTTTCTACTCCAATTGAGGAGCTTATGCAAAACGAGGTGGCTGGTGGGTCACCATACGCTCCTCAGCACCCCCAGGCGCCTTCAGCGTCCCGCAAGCACCAGGTGAGCGAGGGTGAGGCAGGGGAGTCTAGCCGGTCCTCCTCCAAGAATCCTTTCGGTCTCACGGATGAGCAGTTCCAGGCCCTGATTGCAGGTGTGGCGTCCGTGGTTGCCTTCTCCAAGCCTGTTCAGACTCGGCTTCGTACTATGGTTCCCAAGTTTGTGGGTGAGTCCGGGGACGTCTCGCTCACAGGCATGGCTGTCACGGCCCTTGTTGCGGCCCTTGTGTTTTACATTATCAAGAAGTACGTGATTGAGCGGGCCTAGGCTCCATCTTTCACCGTGTCCCCGCAATACTTGCGTTCCCCATCTAGTGTGTACAGGCCGTTTTGAACACAAAGCTTTTTGAGCGCCTCAAAATTATCCCAGAAATGTGTCGTATGATCGTACTCGGGTACGGACATATGTGCCAACTCGTGAATAAGTACATACATAGCCGAGTTTACATCGTCTCCGTCCAGACAGATGTAAATTTCGTACCCCTTGTTCACGTTTGAACCTATAGGCCCCTTGGACTTGTCCCAACCACTCATACCCGTGAGTATAGAAGGTTTCAGGACTCCTTTCCACATGGGGTCGCCTGTCTGACGGAGCATAGCCAGAGTGGCCCAGTATCTTCGTTTGAGTTCTGTCAGCATGGGAGGTTCCTGGTGAAACCAGAATATCAAAAGTAAAAACATAAACAAGATTCCTGCGACGATCGGCCAGATCATCTTACCTACTCTTACGAAAGACAAATTTTGAGTACAAATCGGAGATGAGACCTGTTGGCTCGGGAAGCATGGGTTCCCACATGACCAAGTCGAGCCCGAGAACCGCGAGGTCCTGGACCAACACGGTGGAGTCTAGGACGGGCTCCTCCCGACCACCGTCTGCATAGAAAGGCCCATCAGCTAACCGAACGTTCAGACGGCGCCCACCCTGAAGCAGTGCAAACTCGTTGCCCAGAGAGTCTTTGAAGTGTCCGTACTGGTCCACGAGCGCCTCGGCTCTGGCTTTCTCAGGCACAACGCCGATAAGCAGACCGTTCGGGTTCAGGCCACACGCAATCGCCTTGAGAGAGGCTCGATACAGAGGAGGGTCTTCGCAAATGTAGTGGAGCGAAAAGTTGTAACATATGACATCAAAAGGACCGGCAAAAGCCGCCTGAATAATAGTTCCCTTACCAAGGAACCAGACGCCGAACTGAATATCGTGAGCCCTCTGTTCGGCTTCCCGGAGAGATTCTTCGTCCGGGTCGATGGCAAACACGTGGACTCGAGCCGCCTTCCACTTATGCCAGTCCCCTCCACGGCCGCACCCACAGTCGAGCACTTTCGTACCGGGAAGGACCCAGCGCTGAATCAGTTGGCGTTTTGCATCATTGTGCATTTTGCGCATGTGCTCACTTGTTTGCGCCATTTAGCTTAAAAAATAAGCGCTTGTTCCTTTTATATGGGTACTCTTGAGCAAGACTATCTGACGGTTCCTGGCCAGCTGTACGCGTGCATTTCGTTTGTGGGTCCTGACCAGCCTCAAAAGAATGAGAAGCTGGGTATGAAGATTCGTGGATGTTTCGCAAGCCGTGACGAGGCTTCTAGTCACGCCAAGCGCCTTCAGAATGAGGATGCACTGGTCGACATTTACGTTGTGGACATGTACAAGTGGCTCCTGATTCCTCCAGACCGTGAGCAGATTTCGGATGTGCATTACCAGAACGAGAAGCTCGAGGAGATTATGACCAAGTACCGCGAGAACCAGAGCCAGGCTGCCGCCATGTTCGAGAAGCGTAAGCGCGATATGATGGCCAAGCCCCAGCCTGGCCCGTACCCATACATCGACCCGGCCGATGAGAACTCCAAGTTCTATACCAAGCCCGATGTTCCTCCGATCCCTCATCCCGCAGAGATTGTTGAGGAGCTGCGTAAGGAGTTCCCAGACAAGACGGTGGCCGAGCTGGTGGCTATGGCTGACGAGCGCGTGAATAAGATTATCGAGGAGCGTCGTCTGCCCGCTGTTCAGATTGAGAGCATCGCCGAGGGGGACGAGTCGCCAGTTCCGGAGGAACTGTCTCCCCCGACCGGGGCCCCGGCGACTCAGACCCCCACCGGTGACGATGAGGTTCCAGACCAGCCCGCAGCAGCAGCGTAAAAAACCTTGATAAATAGAAGATATGGACCTTTTCACAGCACTTCCCACGTGGCAATATGTCCTCGTGGCAACTACTGGAGCCATGGCTCTTTTCACGAGCCTTTATCTTTTGAGACATGGATACATCATACCTATTGGATTAGTACTTGTCGTTGCGCTTTTGCTTTTTCTAACAATCTACCGGATTCAAACATCTGAAACTTCGAAACCGCCTCCGGTAGACGATGGAACAGGCAGTTCACAATTCACTGTGTTTCGCGATATGGAGCCGGCTGATCAAACTCGTGTAAATCCCTTTATGGGGATACTACAGGAGGATGTGTATGCGAACCGTACAGGTCCTATAGGAACTTTTGTTGGCAACGATGACTATGCAAAGAACGCACCTTTGTATCCGTTTACTTCATAGGGTTCACGATGATGGGCCGCATATTCATGATAAGGACGCCGATGACAATACCAATCAAAATAAGAGCAATATGATTATCCTTGAGCGAATCAAGGACGTTCTGTTGACGCGCCGGTGTTTCGAACGCGGGAACAAAACGTCTCGGAGGCGCAGACTCTTCAAAGTCCTGTTGGGGTGTCCAAGATCGAGGAACTCGAAGTTCAGGATCGGGCGGGGGCTGGACGTTTCTTGACGACGGCTCGGGGTTTTGCGACAGAAACGGTAGGTTCTCCATCCTCTTCGTCACTGTCACTTACATCACTCTCACTTTTATCTGGTACAACAAATCCGTCCAAATTTCCATCTTCATCTGCATCAGATTCATCGTCCTCCTCGTCCTCGTCCGTCGAGATGTCCTCCGAAGACTCATCTGGGTCCTCCGTGTCGTAATCCTCAGGAGCATAGTCGTCCTCGACCTGCTCAACGGGCTCGTAACGGACAGGGGGCTTGGAAACGCGGCCCGAGCGGGTGCGGACAGCTCCTTCGGAGCTGGACTCTAAGGCAGTAGCAGCTTCAGCAAGGGTGTCCAGGGGTGTGGGAGGCTGGGGGGAGGACAGCTGCTCCGCAGCTGGACGCGGATCATTGCCCGTGGCTCCTGACTGGACCCGGGTCGCGCGTGTCGGCATATTCTGGATAATCCATGAGCGTTTCGTTTAAGTAACGTGGGAAGAAGTAAAGTCCTTGTTCAGCTGCATTTTGATTCAAAATAAGTTCACCTTCGTACCCAAGCTTTTCAGCCATGTCCGCGAGAGCCTCGCGAATCTCAGAGTCATCTGCACGACGAAGTCCGAGCCCAAGGTCCCTGATGTTTTCAGTCGCTGCGTAGAGGGCCTCTGAGGCATCATCGACCCGTGACGAAGCCAACTGTTCGAACGTGTGGAGATTGTCCAGAAACCGTTGCCAGTTTACTGGATCGAGACCCGAGTACGGGTGAACCATGTGCTCGTACTTTTTGAATCGACTCTTTGGCCCCATCGGGAAAAATATCCATAAGAAAGCAAGAAGGAGGACTACCCACAATAGCAACATCGTTGAGTTGCTCTACTATAGATGGAGGAAGAATATGTTCGGTCCCTTTGAACTCGGCACAGTCTTCATCAAAGCACCGTTGAGAAATGCGCCTGGAAGCTATGTGGAACCATACGTGATTCGACTTGTGTTCCTTTCGAATTCGTTCACAAAATTTGGAGTCCGTCTGTACGTACCAGCCATTGTGCTCATGCCTCTGAACCTTTTTGACTTGGGACTTTGACTGACCTTCCATGTACTTTTGAACAAAGTCTTCGAGAGGTCCTGTGTCCCGAAGGGCCTCTTCCCCCTGTCCACCTGTTGTAAGGTCCTCATCTGTCCGAATAGCAAAGAGTGCTAAGGTTTCCACGTCGGGCACCTTGGAAAACTCTCGTCCATCCAAAGAGCGCCAAGGCACGTAGGGGTCACCTGTCGGTTTCTTGTGTGACCATAACATCCGAAGTCCGGAGCCACCATAGACTGAAGCATCTATGACCTTGTCCCAATCAAAAGGGAGATCGGCCGCCAAACTTGTCACTATTTTTGATCTTAAATTCATGGCTTGGGTCCGAGACACTGTCATGTTTGGCCAGTGAATATGCACACCCGACTTGATCAGGCCTTCACCTATAGATCTTGGTCTGGCCCGAGCAATGAGACATGGACTCGAAGTCTCAAGAGCTTTGTGAATTATAGAACAAAATTGAACAAGGTCTTCATCGGCCAACTTTTCAGGGGCTTTATAGTCCAAGTCGACAAAAAACTTGAAACTTTCCGTCTTTTGTTCGACGACATACAATTTTGTTCCTAAATTGATCGTTTCTATGTACTCTCGGTAGAAGTCCTGAATCTCTTCCGGGGGCACGCACAAGATCCCACCGTCCATGAGGACATGGGTTCCTGGCCCGTGTGGTACGCGCCAGCGTTCTATGGACATCTCTTCATTTTAGAGGCACTCGTACCTCTAAGCTTCGTCCTCACTCGATGAGTCCAAAAGCCAAGACAAAATGTGTTTATGTTTCTGAGTCGGCGTTGCCTTTTCGGGTGCCTTGAGTTCCTCGACAATCGCCTCTTCCTTTTTCGTAAGTTCGACTGGTTCGGCCTCCTCGGTCTCCTTGGGGGTCTCCTCGGTCTTCACGGGGGTCTCTTCCGTCACAGTCTGCTCCTGCGTCGCAGACTGGTTTGTTTCCTCCACCTTTTGAATTTCATAACACAATTTCATCAGGGACATTTCACTGGCTAGCTTTGCCGCCTCCTTCTCAATCTTCTTCTGGTCTGTAATCTCACCTCGAAGCTTGACAAGGATGATCGCCAACTCGGTCTTTGAGCGGGTCATCTGAATTTTGGAAGGAAATTAAAATGCGCTTGGGAACACAGTCCCTGTGGGACTGGGGGCTATTCGCGTAGATTGAAAGGGGTCCAGTGAGTCGTCTCAATCGCCTGAGTAAACTCTTGGTTTTCTAGAACGTGTTGACGTATCATGGGCCATAGGTTCGGACACCGTGCAATACTGTCGAGCGTCTCAAACCGACACTCGTCATTTTCATCGTAATTTTTGCGGAAAGGAACCTCGGACCCTTCCATTTTCTTCTTTTCTTCTATGAATCGTTTGATAATGTGACGGTGCTCTGTAGACGTCATGGGCAAGTTGAATACATAGACGTGATAGTGATTAAGGACTTCGACGCCATCTTCCACGTCCCGTGGTTCAGGTGTATTCGTCGTAAACTTAAAATAGGAGTAGGACCCCCTTTTTAAGTTTATGAGCCCGCGTGTTTCTTCTTCGAGTTCTCGAATCGCACACCGAAGTGGATTATAGACCTCGCGTCGGCGACACCCGCCTGTGACAAACGTCCATTCTCGGTACCTTTTGTCGTGAACGATCAAAAAGTGCTGAATATCATTCACTTTGCTCATCGGTATCGCGATCGCTTTGTGCCGCTCTCGAAGGACGGGGTCCATCTACTGATGTTTCTGGGGCAAAAAATTTAGTGAGATTTCCCGTGCGCGGGTTATACGAAGCTAGAAATATGAGACATGCAACAAGTACCATGAGTATCCAGTGCATTTTCTAATTTTGGGGCAGAGTTTAGTTGGCGTAGAGAATCGAACCCAGACCATTCTGGATACGGAAGATGTTATAGTTGACGGCGTACAGGTAAGGCACGGGGTACGCGCTCGTGATGTTAGTGTTGTACAGACCCAGAACACCGCTTGGCAGGGTCGGGGGCACGACGATACGGAAGGTGTCAAGACGGCTGAAGTTCAGGGTGCCCGTGGGCTGGAGCTTGGAGGTGTCCAGGCAATAGCTGATGATAGCCACGTTGGCCGTGCTGTTGTTATGCACATAGCCGTAGGGTGTGTTGTAATACTGGGGCACGTCGCAGAAGTGGATAAGGGCCCGAGAGTCCCCGACGTCCACACCGTTCACCTGGGTCTTGAGCTGGTAGTTGGAGGCGGTCAGAGAGCCCACACCGTTGGCGTAGATCTGGGCGTAGTTGACACACGGGAAGGCCAGGAACTTGACGGGCTGAGCCAGAGCCAACTCCTGGACGGGGTTGTTGCCGAGCACAACACGCTGCACCTGGGTGATGAGCATATCATAGGTGGGTGCCTTGGCGAAATAGTCGCGCTCAGTCTGGTCCAGGTACACGAAGTTGGTCCAGGCCTGGAACTGAAGGGAGCTGTATGTGGTGGAAGTCTGAGCCGTGCCGGTGAAGAAAGAGATGGTCAGACCGGCAGGCACTGGGGCGGTAATCTGGGACGGGAAGTTCACTGTCACTGTGCTCGAGCTCACGTTCGACACGTAGACCGGGCCGGTGAAAGGCAGACCAGCCACGTACTGGCCGATCTGGATACCACCCTGGCTCAGAGGGCTCACAACCTGGCCGATGGTCAGAACGTTCGAGGTCACAGCCGCCGTACCCGCGGCTTGCAGGAGAGGAATCTGGGTCGAACACACTGGCGCGTACAGGTTGGCCGTCTGGCCCAGACCGAACTGGGACGAGATGTTGCTCGCGGCGCTGTTGGCAAAAGCAACGACAACGTTGGAGAAATAGCCCTGGCCAGACACTGGGGCAAAGGCGTTCGAGAAGGACTGAACGACTGCCACGTTGGTCTGCAGGTTGCTCGTGGCGGCAACGACCATCATACCTGGGAAGAGAGGGCCGGTCGTCTGAGCCACCAGAACGTTCGCCACGTTCGAGGACAGGGTCACATCGGATGTCAAGTTGGCCGTCCCCTGGGGCTGGGCAGGGAGCACTGGGTTGGTCGTGTTGCCGATGGTGATGTTCTGGCTCAGATAGGTCGACCAGGTGATGCGGACCTCCACATCGTGGAACTGCAGACCAATAAGGGGCAGACACACGGACCAGTCCTTGCAGAAGAAAAACTTCAGAGGCAGGAACGTGTTCTTCTGGTTATTGAAGGTGGCACTGTTGTTGTTCAGGTACCGCTGGGAGTAGTTCTGGGCGCCGGTGATGGGCTCGATGTCGGTCATGTACTCGATATCCTGGGTGTCCACAATCTGGCCGCCGATGAGGAGCTCGACCTTGTCGATAATCTTGGTCCAGTCTGGGTTCACCAGCTGGGCTCCGTTCGCGTCACGGACGGTCAGGTACACGTAGCTCAGCAAGTCTCCCTTCTTCTCGAAGCGGATGGTCGAGATGCCACCGGCGATGGGGGCACCCTGAATCACCTGGCGCTCCACAGAGTTGGCGTAGTGCGTGTAGCGCTTGTAGTTGGACCGGTAAAAGGAAACCTCGGGCTTGCCGGTCAGCCAAGCGTCCTGAGGGCCGACGGCGACGAGTTGAACAACACCTCCCGACATTTAGTACTAACCCATATTTTTTTACCGTGTCTTAGTTCACAGAAACCGTGTTAAAAGGCAAAGTGCCCATGTTTGGGTCCGCCTTTTTCGGGTCGGCCAGAGAGTATGCCAAAGGATTCTTTTCGAGCTGCTGGATGGCGATATCCAAGAATCCGTTTGAAGCACGTGGATTGGGGTTCGCCTTGAACTCGTTGAGTGGGTCGTCGAACTCTGGGGGCAAGGTACCACGGCCCTGGTTTGTCCCGGTGATAGCCATGGGTCCTGGCTGCTCGGGGCGAGCCTCGATACGAAGCTGAGTCGCCGCGCCCACCTGGTTGACGGGGTCGTTGCGAACATTCATACGAGCACCGTTTGCGGCCCGATCGGGCTTGGTGCGGTACCCGGAAGACCGAGTCAAGGGCAGACCCGTGTACGACCCATCGCCGGCCGCGTATGGCTGTTGCACGTTGTACTGTGGAGGACCGTCTGAGAGCGTGTCCGTACGCAAACCAGTCTCCCCGCGAATCGTTGGTTTCTTGGTCTTGAGGAAGTTCGGGCGACCCTCTGGGGCGACCAGCGCGCTCTGAGCGCCGCCACCGCCGTAGGCTCCTGGGGCACGGAAAGCCGTCTTGGAAGCGGGCGCCTCCTGTGTAATGTCTCCGATGTAGGCAGCGCCACCGCTCTTGACGAAAGGGTTGCGGGGACCTGGGCGTCCCTCGAGCGTGGTAAGACGCTCTTCATTGATATTTGTGGGAAGAGCCCGGAAGTAGTCGTGGAACCCACCAGCCGCGAGCACGTCCGGCCCGACGCCGAGACCTGGACCGATACGCATAGGCTGTTCGAGAGGAGACAGGTTGTTTTGCTTATTTGTAATGTATTGACGGTTATACAGGTCATATACGGGCTGACCATAGGGAAAGCGAGAGTTGGTCGGAGTCACGTCCTGAAGGTTCGGGACGGCATCCTTGGGTTGGAGGCGCCAATCATTAATACGGCGTCCGAAATCCGGGTTTGTGTTCCGGAGATCGAAAGCATCTGCGCGGTGTCCAACTGAATCCGCCATCATATCGATATCACGACGGGTCAGAGGGGCTTGGGGTTTCGTGGTTGACGGTTTTTGTGACGGTTCCTTTCCTTCGGCAATCGTCTTACCAGCAAACACAAGACCAACAACGGCGGCCAAGGCCAACGGGTCCATTATTACTATTATACATCTTTTTTTAAAGAGACCGAGTCCAACGGATTCGTGAATACAAGGAGTCCTTCGGACTCCGCCTTGGAGGCTTAACGCCCCCACGTCTTAACACCCTTGGTGTAATAACGCTGGGCAAAACGGTCATTCTGGTACTCACCAAAGGTGTTGATGGGATTCCAATCGATGACGCGCAGAGGCAGGGTCACGTACGTGTTGGGGAAGTCATAGGTCTGCTCGGACCATCCCTTCTTCCAAGAGGTCGTAGGCTCCTCGCGGAGGCTGCTTTCAACATTCGTCTTGTCCTCGAGAACAACCTGGGCTGGGCCATACCACACACCCTTCTCGTTCACGAGTGGCAAGTAGCTAAACTGTGGCATTATTAATGTAATCGCATATTTAATTTTAATTGCCAGCCTCCATCTGGACACGCTCTGGGAACTTGGAGTAGAACCGATCTGGATCGCAAGATGCGCCGCCCTGGTCGTGACACTTGGCGGCGAAGGGCTTGCCGTATGCCGCCTGCGCAAAACCCGTCTGGTCGTTAGGAATGGTTGTCGAGGGCATGGAGTAGAAATTGCGTTCGGCATCACGCTGACGCTCGAACGGATGGATCTGACTCCAGACCTGCTGGACCTGACCCCGTATGCTTGGGTACCACGCCGCCGCTGGCCGGTCTGGATTATCCACGTAATCACTCAAAAGGACGTTGCCCATGGAGTTTTCTGTCGTTGGAAGCGTCACATCTGGACGGAAAGCGGTCGAGTACCGCCCGTCTCCAATTGTTGTACGGAGCTTTCCATCTTTAATCATGTTTGTAGTCCACATGTAGTACAGAATGGCAAGAGCCACCCCGCCAAGAGCAAAGATGCGAGGATCACGATTGATAATGTACACGATACACGCGGCGTACAGAATGAAGCGAGTCGTTGCCGAGACGCGCTGGTTCGCCGTCTGTGTGGCCGTGGGCCAAAAGGTCAAGAGGTCGCTTGACTTGAAGACTTCTTTGGGATCCATTCCTTTCTTCTACTTGCGGAGATTCTTTTTCTTTTTGCCTGATGGAGGGAGGGCTCGCCGAGGGGTCGCCGGCGGAGCGGCTCCTCCGAGCAAAGCCGCAAACGGGTTCCCGGCCCCGCCACCGCCCATCATCTGACTGAGCATACTGTTGACACCGGCCATCAGGGCCGCCTCATCGGGCTGACCGTTCGGACCCAGCTTCATATTCTTTGCACAATTTTCAGCGGCAGCCTCGATGGCGCTGAGGGTCTCCGGAGGAAACATACTCAGGGTCGTCGCAATCATATACAGAGACGTAAGGTACTGCCAAATAGCGTTCTTTGTGTTGTCAGAACAGTCCTCACGCTTCCAAATCACGTGAAGGTTCAGACTCTTTGCAAACTCATTCTGATCACTGAAAAATGACTCGTCACGTGCTGTGAGTTGCCCGGCCCACGGTGCAACCTGTTTCATAAAGGTCTTGCATTCTGGACCAGTCTTTGCTGGCTCATCGGGGAACACGGTACTGAGCTCCCCGAGGAACTGAGACATCATCTCATCAAAAGCTTTTACGGTAGTCATCTACTCAAGTTTAAGGATACTGTCCTTAAGTTAAAAAGGCTCCTTCAAAACTGGCCCGGAATCACCCTGACCTTTACTGACTATGAAATAGACGAGGACACCAACAAGAAAAGCTGGCTTGAAGTAGTCTGAGTTTTTCAATTTTCCTTCATTATTGAGTTTCGACCTGATGAGTATGTACCCGACGACTATACACGCTGCTATAACGGCCGCACTCATGGGTTCACGAAAGTACTGATCCATGTTCTATTATTTATGTATGGTTTAATTTTTGAATTTTCGCGGGCGCGTCTGGAAACAGGGACTCACCTTCGTCATCGTTTGCCGGGGGCGTCGTCCCTGGAACGCTCGGTGGGGTCAGAGAGTTATTTACGGTCACAGCCGTATCGACTCCTCCTGGGGTCTTTCCAAACTCCATGTTCCCTGTGTTTTGGGGAAGGGTGTCGATGTTTTCACTCGCGGGCATTCCATCCGGAATGCCCTCCTCCGCCAAGTCGGGTACGTCCTCATCACCCTCTGGGTCTTCATCCTCATGGTCCATATCCAGGTCCTCGCCGGCGGCGGGCAAAGGCAAGTACGTGTTGAGAATCTCGGCCGTTGGGACGAGGTCCTCAATAACGACGCAAATTCTCTTGTGAAACCGCTCGTTCAAATTGTTGTTGCGTTCCTCCTCGGACTTGTTATCCACGATGATACTGGGGTTCTCATACAAGTCCTTGGCACACGCCTCGTAGCATCGCTGAACAAAGACGTCATTTGCGGGCAACTTTATACTGATTTTCTTGGACTTTTTGTCGGTTCGGATTGCACTCAGAATCTTGACGTGGATAACGAATACAGCCGCCAAAAGGTTGGGAAACAAGGACTGGTTCTTGATGATGGCCTCTGTATTTTTGAGTGAAATTGAAGAGTTCCAGGTCTTGACACCCCGAAGGAGTTCCTGGAAGACTCGCGTGGTGTTTTTGCCCTGGGACTCCTTCTTAGCCTCAAGCCATATTTCCCAGAATGCTTCAATCATCACGGGAATCATAGCGTCACAGAGCTTCTTGGTGAACCGCCGCTCAGACTCGTTCAGGAGGTCCATGTACTATGTCAAAAGAAAATCTAGCTTCATATAAATATGCACACTGCGGAGCGTGTTGCCATGTGGGTCATCATTGCTCTCATAATCTTTTTCCTGTTTTTCAAGCAAACTTCCGGGTTCACAAACAGGCAGGTGAACCTCATGTCAATGGCCGAGTTCAGGGGACTTCCTCAACCTCTAAAGGATGCGTACGTCCAGAACATGACACCAGTCGTAGAGGCTTTTACGCAAAAAGTAACCAAGGAATGGAATGATATGGGGTCTGACGGTCAGCAAAAAGCGCTTGCTCAACTTGCTGGAATGTCTCAGCAAATTGTTTCAAACATTAACAGGGCGCCAAGCGTTGCAGCTGCCGCGAACCCGAGTACGCACGCGAATGTGACTCCGCCGCCCCCGATGCCCCCTCGTTCTTAGTGTCTTTTTGTGACCCGTAGTTTCTCTGCCGTCTTTTTGAGGTTGACGAGACTTGGAAGGTACGTGCCCGGATCAACCTCCTCCTTTTCCATTTCGGAATCAAGGGCTGCAGCTTTTGTCCATTGAACACGTATATCAAGCGGACCAACAAGGTTTACTATGTACCCGAGCCTTTGGAGTTGGCGACACATGTACCCTACAGTCGTTGGAAGATCGTATCGAGGAAATCCAACGACAAACGGGGGTACGGTCAGTATCGCATCTCGACTCCCAAGGTCCGAAGCCACCTTAATTTTACGACAAAATTGCTCAAGAAGGGCACGGTAGTACTCTTTTTTAGCAAGATCTCGCTTCTTTTCAGAAGCGACGAGTTGTTTGGCTGACAAAGCCATCTATTCTATTCGCTTAATTTTGAGAGGGAACAACTACGCGCCTCTAGGACCTCGAGAGAGCTATGGTCTCGACCGGTCCTTTCAGGACCTCGACTGTAGGTTGGTCTGAGTCACCGTCATTCCCTGGTTGTATGCTGTCGTCATGTTATTGAGGTTTGGCTGCGGCTTCTGATTCTTGTACCCCTGAAGAGCCCCCTTGAACTGAGTATCAAGGTTGGCCGTTACTTCAGTCCACGTCTGGTACTTGTCGGGCTTGTACCCATAGGTCGGGTCAACAGTTGACGAGTCTCCAATTTTGAGTATATCAACTGACCCATCGTTATTGACCTTTGCGCTTATATCATACTGGGTCCCCAGAAAGTGCTTTGTATCGAAGAACATGATACGCGAATTGTAGCTCCCATCGGGCTGGATGTTCACAAACAAGGTATCTATTGGGGCCATGTTGGGCTTCATAGACTGGACCTTTTCGATAATTGCCTGAACGATCAGGGGAGGAACGGGTGCTGTAAGGTTCACGTCACCTGCAGCGTACTCGGACTTTGGGGTCCTTTTGTTCCATATGAAAAAAAGTATCAGTACGGCAAGTGCCAGAACCACAAGATTCTTCATTACTCTACGCAAACAAAAAAGGTGCGCTCGGGGCGAGGGGCAAAAACCCTCAACATAGATTAGATGGCACTTCTGGTCTACTCAGATAAGTGCAAGTATTCACAGGAAATTATAGGCTTCATCAAGACTCAGCCGGCTCTCATAGAGATTATTCGGTTCCATAACGTCTCGACGAATGGGGTCCCTTCCAAAAAGATTACACGAGTTCCGACCCTTGTGACAAATGAGGGTAACATGTGTGTCGGGGCTGAAGTCAAGGCATGGCTCGAGTCTATGGTCCCGACCGACTTTGAGTCATGGGACTGTTCTGGGAACCTGTGTCAGAACCTCGATGGTACGGAAAACCCTGGTCTATTTGAACTGGACAAGTACGGCGAGTCTCTTCAGCCTATATTGACACCTGAACTTGAGGCTAAAATTTCAATGAATATTACGGACGCTTACCAGGCAAAGCGGCAGGGCTGATCACGAGTCCGAGACGGCGTCTCAAACTCGGTCTTAAAGGGATAACGCACTTTGAAACATAAGATGCATTTTCGCACAATTCAGGCTTCGGCTATAAAGTCTGTATTTGAGGTTCTCAAGGATATCATCAATGATGTGAATGTATACTTTACACCTAAAGGTATTCACATCTTGACCCTGGACACGGCCCGTGTGACCCTGGTACACATGGAGCTGGGTGCTGAAAATTTCGAGGAGTACGAGTGTTCGACAGATATCATCGCTGGACTGAACATGGCCAACGTGTACAAGCTCCTCAAGTCTGTGACTGGACAAGACACCTTGTTTGTCCGTATCGAGGGGCGTGACTATATGGAGATTTTCATAGAGAATCCTGACAAAAAGTCGTCAACAAGTTTCAAGCTCAAACTCCTGGACATTAATGAAGACATACTCGAGCTTCCGGATATTCACATGAATGTCGTGACGACCCTGCCTTCTATAGATTTCCAGCGTATCACGAGGGACATGGGCAACCTGGCGACCGAGATGGATATCATCCGTGAGGGCAACAAGCTCGAGCTCAGCTGCAGGGGTGATTTTGCGGACCAAAAGACGGTCATCGAGTTCCCAGATGTCGTCAAAAAGACTGGAAGCACATTCAGTCTCAAGTACATCAACCTATTTACCAAGGCGACAAATATGTGTTCGAGTGTCCAACTCCTTCAAGATTCTGAGAATGAAAATATGCCGATTATCTTTCGGTACACAATTGCAAACTTAGGGGATCTCCGGTTCTACTTGGCACCAAAGATAGAAGCTTAAAATTAAAACTTATAAAATATAAAATGGAGGCCAGGTACGAAGAAAGAATACGCGCGTGTACATCAGAAGCTGAACTAGCGGAGTATCTTCTTTCGTGTGTTCCCGTCATTAAGGAATATACGAGTGAAGTTGAGAGTGGGGGGTCTGCATCGACCAAAAAGGTCGCTGGTGTACAGATATCTACCCGAAAGGGTGTGCAGAGAAACGATATATATAAGAAGTATCTCAAGGAAGTTGAAGGTGGAAACGAAGATGATTTTAAGAAAAAGGAATTTCATGATGCGCCCTGTCCCCAATGTGGTGCGGTATACTCTCGTGTCTTTGATGAAGTGGCATCTGAAGAGATTTGTAAAGAGTGTGGGGCCGTCGAATACATTTTGGGTGACGAAGTTGGGTTCAAGGAGGAACAGGAAATTGAGAAACACATTGTATACTCGTACAAACGTGAGAATCACTTTAACGAATGGATAAGCCAGTTTCAAGCCAAGGAATCGACGACTGTTCCCGAGGATGTTATTTCTAAACTGAGAACAGAGTTTCGGAAACAAAAGGTCAAGGACCTTGCGGAGATTACCCATGAAAAGGTCAAGGCTCTTTTGAAGAAACTTGGATACGCAAAGTACTATGAGCACGTTCCATATATAGCAACTATAGTTAGCGGCATCACTCCTCCAACGATGCCTCAAGAGCTTGAACACAAATTAAGACTCATGTTTCACGCTATACAAGCACCGTTCGAGAAGCACAAGCCTGCGAACCGTAAAAACTTTTTGAGTTACTCGTTTGTTCTGTACAAAATGAGTGAGCTCCTTGGGGAGGATCAATACCTCCCCTGTTTCCCACTCTTGAAAAGTCGTGAAAAGTTATATGTCCAAGACCAAATTTGGAAGAAAATTTGTGATGAGTTACTTTGGCAGTTTATTCCGACGGTGTGAGTGGCGCCCCCTCGAGGCTCGGCTCCACAGTGGATGACGGGACGGGGTCGGTGTTGAGTTCGATCCGCTCAAACTCCAAGGGACCCAATTTGTCTGGGAAATTGATCAGGTATCCCACCTCGAGACCTAGGAGACGAAGGTAGTTTCGGGTCTGAACCCGGTACGTCTCGTTGAGCTTGCTCACAGCCTTGAGTTCTACAACGACCTCACGGTCGATAATGAGGTCCGCACGTATGTGTCCAACATTTTGCTCCTTGTAATACACGGGCACGATACGCTCCGTCTCATAGGGTATCTGGCGGTTACGGAGAGCCACCTCAAACGCGCAGTGGTACACGGACTCGCTGTACCCGGGACCGAGTGAAGACCAAATATCATCAGCAATAATTCGAAGGCGATCCTCCATTAAAAGATACTCGTCCGTCTCTTTTAAGGGGGTGAAGATGCTTTGGCCTCAACATATCTTTTGTACCCAACTCGTGTTTGGAGCCGTCTCGTGGCGTGATGCCTTTTGGTCAGTGGCCCCGGACCTCCCCATGATCCTCCTAGTTCCCTGGCCCGTTCCATGGTCACTCATACAAGACTGGTGGGTGGCGTACTCAGTCTTGTACAAGGCTCCTCACTCCCTTTTGTTTCTAATTTTGATTCAAAATTCAAGGGCTCGGAAAATATACGCCTTACATATCCTCCTTGATGTATTGAGTCACAGAGGTCAATGGTCCATAGAACCTTTTTGGCCTTTAGGAGGACCTGTATCTGGTATCGGTGATGCTATTGTGTGGGTTTAGATACTAGATAGTTCAGCCGTCAGGACTTGGCGTAGAGCTTTAGTATTTGCGTTTTTGCCCCTGTTCGGGTGAAGCAAAACCAAGACTTTTTTCTGTACTCCTCTTCCTCCATTTGGAAGGAGAGTATTCAGGTTCAAACTCAAGTGATTCTTGGCCATTTTCCGAACAGTCTGACGAGTTGTTAAATGTTGTTGAGCTTTTGTATTCGCAAAAGCTTGACGCCAACGTCCAACAATCTCGTAATGGGCCGCCAGTTCACGGTTTTGTTTGTTTCGCATCGTACGATTCTGACTAGCATTCGTCTTCACGGGGGCGGGAGGAGACTGACGGTGTGGAGGAGACTGACGGTGTGGAGGAGACTGACGGCGGCTCGGGCCAGCCTCCGCCTGTTGTCGAGCCTCATTCGCTTCGGCGCGCGCCTTTTGCTTAGCCTCATTTGCTGCTTCTTTTGCCTTTTGCCTAGTTGCATTAAAACGAGCCTTTTCCGCCGCCGAGGCTCGTGCTTCCTGTTCTTTCTTCTTGGCTTCCTTTGCCGCCGCGTTTGCTGCCGTCCGGGCGTTTTCAGCAGCCCGACGCGCTCTGGCGTTGTTGTTCGCACGCCGAGCATTCGCCTCCGCCTGTTCCGCGCGTCGCCGCGCCGCGTTCGCCTGCGCGTTTGCCGCCCTCTTCTGGGCGTTTGCACGCAACGCTTGTTCCCGGGAGAGATAAAAATTAATATCGGCTTGGAATTTGTTTTTAACGGCTTGAATATAACCCGGGTTAACCAGTTCGAAAGAACGATAAACTTGGGCGATGCCTGCATGCGGACTCGTGGCAACGGCAACTTCATCCAAATATTTTACAACATCTGGAGATACATGAATAAGTATTTGCCTAGCATGAGCAGCGTTGCTGTTAGAAAGATAACTGTGTATACGGTCTGTCGCGAATGTTCCTTGACTGAGAAGGTCGAATAAACGCCCAATCCAAACATTCATGAGTTTCTTTTTATTGTTGTTAATACCCATAAAGGTCTGACGAGCAGATGAGTTCATTTATTATACCTCAATTTTTTTATCGCCTCTTCGCTGGAGGCTCGTTGGCGTTTCGACGCAGTGACACGGTGTTCTTTGGACGTTTACTGAGAGATTGTGCGAGACTCTCCTCGTGACGTTGCATAGTCCTCCTCGTGTTGTTATTCGTTGTGCCGCGACACGCGATGATAAAGTAAACACCCGGTCGAGTCAATATGTTCGATAAGTGAACTTTCGAGTTTGTAAAAGACTTGGAATGGTGCTTGAGGCTCTTGACCCCGAGGAAGATGTTTGTGTAAGGGTCAGGGTCTGTGTACTCGAGTTCCAAGTCTACGATAGGGTCTCCTGGAAGGTAAACGCGTGGATTTTGTGAGTAAAAGTATCGAAGAGCCGAAGGTAAATGTTGTCTAGGAATTCGGTGCTTAATAAACTCTCGTGTAAGACGGATGTTTCGGTGAAGCGCGTGAAACGTGGGGTGATAGATGATGTTTTTAGAAAGAGGGAAACCGGGAACAGCTACGAGAGAAACATACACGCCTTCGGGGACTGGAAAGTGTCGAAGATGTGAAGGGTCCGTGTACTTACCATGTGCTATCGACCACTTGATATTGGTGTTTGGTCGCATGGCATAGTTTTGAAAACGCTGGAGCTTGGTCTGGCTCATACTAATTTACATCAAGAATTTAACGCCGTCCGAACATCTTGGAGTACTTGCTGTGAACCCACCGAGCGTCCGCCTTGTAGATGCGAGACGCGCGGGGCAGAGTCCGCTTGGTCAGTGTGCTGATGGCGATCAGACGCCGGATGACGGCGTGGGGGTCCTCGTGGCCTTTGGTCACCGCTTTGACAAGCGCCTTGTGACGGTTGGTGGGAGCCTCGACGGGGTGGTAGTGATACCGGGTCAACATACCCGCCTTGAGTGGGCCAATCACCTTGGGGCCCTTGCCGATCGCACCCACGTCCTTGGTGGGCACGGGGCGCACACGGGTCACCCCCGCCTTGCGGGTGTACTTGTAGGTCTTGCCATCCTTGCGGTGGACCGTGATGGTCTTTCGCTTACGGTGCTGAACATAACCGGACCGAATGATGGTACGCATTGTGTTACTTTTAGTAGGGAAAAAAAGTCCTACCGGACTTGCTCGTATCCCCTAAGAAACATCTTGAGCTTTGAATCATTTGACGCACCGAAATCAAACATGTCTTCCCCTTGGAGTTCGAGGTCCATCAAGGGAAAGTCATACGCGTGTCTCAATTTCATTGTAGAATAGAGGATACTTATAGCGTACGTCTTGAGGTCCTTGACCTTCTCGAGTCTGTTCCACGCGAGTTTCATGGCGAGTGCCTCCTGACCGAGAAAGGGTCCACCGGGAACAGACTCGGCGGCTCCACCATCGATATAGTTCCATCCATCCTTCAATTTTACACTCGAAAAGAGGAATGGTATAGCAACCGAGGCGCACACGGCGTCCAGAACGCTCATAGACGGGGTCGTATCTACTGAAAAGTACACCGTCTTCATAAAGTCAACACAGTAAGCCGATACGTGGAGTTTCACTGGATGAAACTCGTACAGTTCCTGGAAGGTCACATCGTCTTTTCCCGTAAAGGTCTGACAGGCACCGACGAGTACCTTGCGAATTTTAGTGTACGGAATGAGGCCATAGTTTTTCAACAAGGACTTGATATTTGGTTTCATAATATGGTTCAGGGGAACGCTCAAAGAAAAGTCGAGGACCTTCGTTGGGTCTCCCTTTGCCAAGCAAAAAAGCATTCCGAGGAGTGCGCCTGCCGACGCTCCCGAAATAGCCTCGAGATCATCAAGTTGACCTTCCCTTTTGAGTCGTGAAACGACTCCAAGGTACATAAAGAACCCCATGGCTCCTGGACCGATGATGAGGTTTTTCATACTCTAGTAGAACTGGGGAAAGAAACCTCGCGTACTTGCCCACACGATCGAAAAGACCAGAGTGTGGACCATAACGGGGACTATACCTGTGTTCCCCGAAAAGAATATGGGTCCACCGTTGGGAGGCAAGGTCAGGATCACACCGGGTGTCAAGAGGACAAAGAGGAGAGCCGGGACAATCAAGTCCGCCGGGGTCAATGTGAATTTGAAAACAAAATGGATGATGACCCACGAGAGGATGGCCAGGACCAAAGCGTGAAACATCACCTGCATCAAAAGTCCAGAGCCTGGTGGAAGGCTGAGCAAAAGCCCTGGACTCAAGAGAGCAAAAAGGATGGTCGGCACGAGGACTTTGGGCCCTGTGATGTCGATCATTTATATAAAGCTATATAATTTGAGCCCTTCGGGCTTTCCTTATAGAGGTTTGTTACGGCGGAGCCACGACCACTGCGTGGTCGGTTCAAGTAAGCGCCCTCAGATAGTACTGGGACCACCCGTAGAACTGGTCTTCCCACACTCGGTCGTCAATGGTCTCGATACTTGAGATTTCGTTCCACAAACGCCTGTGTATCGGGTTCGGGTCTGAACCCTGGCGCCACTTCCACGGCTCCATCACAAAGTCGACAAACTGAGAGTATTTGACAATGTGAGTCAAATAGTTCCGCTGGAGCTCGTCGTAAATAACCATCCACGCATCCAAAAGGTCTTCGGAGTAAACCGCTTGCCAATCCTCCGGGTCGAGCTGAGAATCAAACTCGTCTGAGTCTTCGTCAGAATTGTACGCATAGTGTTCGCCGAGATAGGCATCTCGTGAATACTCATCACCTTGACCCATTTTTACTTGAATATTCAAGGCGTCAGGTCCTTAAGTCCTGTTACGGACACGGAAGCCGTCTCCTTGGTCGGTGCAGAGTCCTGGATGGCATTCCAGGCCCCCTCCACCTGGGCTTCGTTGCCACCGAAGAACGCACGAAGACCCTTGAGAATAACCTCCTTGGTGATGGAACCCTTGACCTTTTTTGTTTTCAAATTGACCTTGATCTTGTCCTGAACCTTGACGGCGTCAATCTCATTCTGCTGCATGTGTAGCGTCACAAACTTGCGAAGATCCTTTTCACGTTTGTTCAACGTTCCGAGATCTTTGCGAGCTGCGGCCAACTGGGCCTTGAGGGCGACCCACTCAGTCATAGCGGTTTTAAAATCCATTTTCTGATAGAAACGGACCATTTTTTTAAGTATTCGAAGGCGCGGG